>Ga0156263_155_pt1 | contig 30851 bp, 31 predicted proteins | sample RifCSPlowO2_12_FD_107912 | JGI IMG/M metagenome (GOLD analysis project Ga0156263, IMG submission 107912) | Candidatus Taylorbacteria bacterium RIFCSPLOWO2_12_FULL_49_67
GCGAGCGAGCGTTGAGAACCGAGGGTTCTTAAAGGAAACTCCGCTCGCCGAACGCCCTGTGCTCCTGCACAGGGATAGGACGAGCGGAGTTTACTTGACCCCAACGAGGCAGCAAGCGCAAACTTCAAGCAACGAGCAAAACGGATAAAGTCATTCATATACAAGGATCTTCTCTTGGCTGCGAATATACTGTCACACAAGCATACGACTTCTCCACTCGGAAAAAAGAGTATCTTTTCGCCTAAACGCTAACCGCTACACGCTCAACGCTAGAATGTCGTTTCCGTCGGGTCGGGGCCGACGAACTTCGCCTTCCAAATCTTGTGGTGGAGCGTTTTCCAGATTTCCCGTATCTCAACATTGCCGAGAAGATAGAGCACCAAGGCGCCGATGGTAAGCCCTCCGAGTCCGGAAAAGAATCCCTGAAAGAAAATGCCGAGCGTGGTGTGCAGGTTAAACACCGCGCTGAATGCGTTGAGCAGCACATAGGAAAAAAACCCCATGATGATAGAAGCGGCGAAACTTTGCCAAAACGTACCGATGACACCGGATTCAAAGCGCCCGAAATCGCGAGTGTAGAGCGCCCAGAACGCCACCGCGCTTACGATGGCTCCGACCGAATACGAAAGAGGCAGTGTGAGCATGAACGTGCCTTCAAGGTCGGATACCCGAAGCAGGGATTCCAAAAAGTAGCGGGCGATTGGCGCGCCGGTAAAGAGTCTTGAAAAGAAAAAAGCGGAACAAAGCGTCACAAGCGCGCTCAAAAAAGCAACGCCAAGCGGCGTGCGGCTCTTTCCCGCGGCATAGTAACCTCGAGTGAAAAGAAGGGAGATGCTTTGCGCAACTACCGAGGCCGCGAACAAGGCAAGTGAAGCCGCCGTGAGCCGCGTATCGCCCCAATCGAACGCGCCGCTCCCCAGTACCGTGCGCACGATCTGCGCGCGAAGTACGACAAAGAGCACGAGGGAGGGCATGGACCAAAATAAAATGTGGCGCATGGCGGTGGAGAGCGTCGCAATGAAAACGCTCCGCTCCCCTCTCGTCCAGAGTCCCGCTAGCGTCGGAAATGCCGCGATTGAGTAACTGGCGCCGACTATCGCGAGAGGCACGGATTGCAAATTCCATGAGAGGTTGAAGACCGCGATGGAACCGACGCCAAGGAGCGAGCCGAGGGCGGTGAGGAGAAGCACCGTTATATTCTGCAAAGAGAGCGCGGCGGTTCGGGGAAGAGACGTTATAAAAACTTCCTGTACGACACCGACGTCAATGGTAAAGCGCGGGCGCGGCATAAGTTTTGCCCGCGCGATTGCGGGAATTTGTATCCCCAGATGCAGGAACGCGCCCAGCACGACTCCGAACGCAAGACCGGAAAGTCCGAAAGCGGGATAAAAGAAAAATACCCCAATAACAATGCCGAGATTATAAAGGATGGGACTTATCGCATAGACGAAAAAACGGCGCTCAAGCTGGGTGATGCTTGCGAAGAGATTGGAGATTCCGAGAAGTATCGGCTGAAGCAACATGATGCGCATGAGGTGCGCCGTTATAGAGCGCGCTTCTTCCTCAAAGCCGGGGAAAAACAATGAGGAGAGGGCCGGAGCAAAGATGAATGCAACCGCGCTCACAACGACTATAAAAGCGAAAAAAGCGGAAAACACGCTATCCAGAAAATCGCGCGCGATTGCCGTGCCCGCTTCGCGCCTCTTGGAAAGGAACGGAATCAGCACGGAGAGCGAAACCATTGACGCACTCCAAATGAATATGAGGTCGGGCACGCGGAACGCGGCATAGTAGATATCAAGTGCTTCTCCCGCGCCGAAATTTGAAGCAAGCAGACGGTCCCGCAAAAAACCGAGCGCCTGCGAGAGTAACGCGAAAAATCCCAAAAGATAAGCGGCCTCATGGAGTCCGCTTATCTCTCGCTCTATCAATCTAAAGATTTTCTTGACCATGGTTATGCGGCGACAGAGAGCGGGGCGTGTGAGCGACTTTCAAGGGACTGTTGCCGAATAGCGTTTTTGTCACTTTTTGTCCAAAATAACCCTTATTTCTGCGTGGCAAAAACGACGATTTTGCCATTCGGCAACAGTCCCTTCAACGCGGATGTCTGACCGCGCCATGAAAAAAGCGCGGTTGCGCCCTCGCGGCGCCGCCTTCTCGCCATACCTATTCCTTGTCGTCGAGAGCAGTGGCTCTTTCCTCAAGAGGAAGCTTTGAGCGCCTTTCCGGAGCCGCGTCAACTGGCGGAGCGGCGTCCGAGAATGGATCTCTGTCCGCTTTGAGATTGCGCAAGATTAGGTCAACCTCCTTGCTGTCAGGATTGGTCGCCTTCAGCTCTGTGAATTGCGTGATTGCTTCGGCATCGCGTCCAAGCTTCTCATAAGAAAGACCGAGAAAGTATTTCGCGTTTGCGTACAAAGGGTTGAGCGCGACTGCCCGCTCCAAAGCATCGGCGGCGGCGCGATAATTCCTATCGTTGAATCGGAGGATTCCAAGCTGGAAGAAGATGGCGGGGTCACCGGGAGCAAGTACGGAAGCGGCTTCCACCGAGGAGATGGCGGCCTTGATGTTTCCTTCAGCCGCTTCTATCTGCGACAGGAAGAAAATAGCCTCCGTATAATTGCCTTTCTCCTTGAGAGCAAGCGCGATATTCTCGCGCGCCTTCCCTATATCGCCTTTGGCTGCTTCAAGTCGCGCCTTGGTGAGATGGATTGCCGGACTCCGAGGATTGAGGGCCTGTGCCGTATTGTACGCCGCGAGTGCGGCTTCGTAAGAACCCTCTATTCTAGAGGGTACAACCGTTTCATAGACACGGCCAAGCGTCAGATGGTTCTCGTAATTTCTCGTATCCAGCGCAACTGCCTGTCTTGCGTTTGAAATAGCGGCGCTCAAAAGGCCTTGAAATTCGACTCGCGCCGATTCCGCCGACATGGTGGCCGGGTCGCGCCGGAATACGCTATTCATTCGTATCAAGTTCAAATCAGTGAGAAAGCGGTAATAGATATCAGTGGGAGAGATGGAGGCCGCGCGGGAGATACGGTCTTCCGCTTTATCAATGCTTCCTTCAGTATTGAAGAAGATGACTCCCTTCTGAAACAGGACCGAAGCGTAATATTTTCTTACCACGTCATATCCGAGGGCGACGCATCCAACAAGCAAAAGAATGAGGACAAGCACCGATACGAAACCGGCGCGCGGGTCATTCCCAAATGAAATAGTCCTCGCCGGCGCCTTGTTCAATATGCCAAGTGAAGCGATGAACAGTCCGGTGAAAATAAAAGTTAAGGTGAAGATGGCGAGCGACGGGACATAAAAAATGGAAAACACCCAGAGAAACAGCGACACCAGAAATGAAGAGAGGACGAGGTACTGTGAAATCCTTTCGGGAAAATCGGAGAGAATTGACTTGAATCCCGCGTAGAGAAACGCGAGGAAAAATGTGAGCCACGCAAGCGCCCCCAGAATGCCTGTGGTCGCGAGGAACGTTGGTATGAGACCCACGCCATAGCTAAAATCAACGTTCCAGAATACGGTGCTGTTAATGCCTTCCGGTTTATAGGCGAGCCACTCCGAGGTAAAGTGGTTTGGTCCGGAACCGAGGAGCGGGTCTTTGGACAGGGTCTTCCGAGAAACGTCGAGCGTGGCGCTCCATGATGGGCGCACTTCAATTTGCGAGATGCCAAATTCTTCTCCAATCCGTCCACCAATCACTGCTCCCGCGAGCATAAAGACAACTGAAATAATAAGCACGATAAGGGATGGAATGGGAATCCGCCGCACGAGTCGTGTGCGTTCAAAGGTTTGGTTTTGGTCTGGCCCGCTTGTATGTAGAGACGGCTGCAAACGGTTAAAAGACATGGTGTACACGAGAAACACGAGAGCAAACGGACCAAGCACGAACCAAATCATGGAAAAGTTGACAACGGCAAGAAAAAAAAGTGACAACGCAAGTGCGGCATATGCGACAACTTTAACAACCCTTTTGAACGAGAAAAATTCAATGGTCACAAGCGAAAGCAAAGCGGAAACCCCGAAGAAAATCCCGAGGTCGTTCCATTTTCCCAGCGTGTTTGACGCCGCTCCGGTCAGTACGCCAAAAGAGAGAAAATCAGCGCCCAGCATAAGACGCAAAAGATGGAAAAGAGCGACGAGCGCGAATGAAGCGAGAAACGCGACATATCCGAAGAATATGTGCTCCTTCTTCCGAAACATCGCGGGTACAAAAAACGCGAGCCCGAAGAGAAGCAGGATATTTTGCACGGTGCCGACCTCAAACCCCTGCCCGAAGAACGAAGAATAGAACGAACCGGAAAAAAGCCCAGAAAGCGCAAAAATACCGACGACGGCGAAAAGCGCGGCAAGCACCGGGGAGGTTGGAATAAAAAATCTACCGTCCTTAAGCCGCGCTGCCACCCACAGAGAGAACGCCGCAAGGACAATGATATACAGAAGAAGCGCCTTGCTGAATTGCGACGGAAAAGAGAGCGCTGGAACGAAGAATATCGGTACAATAAACGTGAGCGCGAGAAGACAGAGCGAAGAAATGCGCTCAAGTCCCCGCCATCCTCGAGTTCCTCCTGTCGCGTAATCCGCGGCAACATCAGAGTTCGTCATAGATGTCATTCGCTAAAAGATCCTAAAGTTTCATCGCCCTTGCGCCGCAAACCATCCTTCAAAAAGCGCTTCGCGGAGTTTCGTAATTCCAAGTCCTTTAGTAATATGATTCATTATAGTCCACCGCCGAAACTCTGCAATTGTGTGTATAAACCAACGCGCATTTCTTCGCGCGGCAATCGCATTTCGTGAGCACGAATATGTGCCTGCTGGCAAGTTTTCTTTCCTTGCGGGAATGACACACGTCTTCAAAGCTTTATTATCTGCCCGCAGAATACCTCCCAGCTCTGCTTTGAGGATGAATGTGGCCTGTAGATAATAAACCCGGCACTATCTTCACAGAAGTTACGGCATCGGTGCATGAGAGACTTACTATCCAATATACATCTCGTTTGCAATCGCCATTCGGTAAAAATAGTGCTGGGTCAAACTACCGCACTGCCATCAAGCTGGCGGCATACCGCCGTCATTGTTGCGCGGTAGTTGATTTCACTCGTTCGTAAAGATCCTGAAGAAGTCTTGTGAGAATACAGGCCTTCGCTCGTAGGGTATATACCTTGAGCAAGGATATAGTGCGTCTCGCGCCAAAACCCTGCGGCAAGGATTGAAGGATATTACGCAATGGAATGAACGGACGCAACAAAGCCCCGTTTCCGGGGCTTTGTTATCCTGCGGTTTATACCTGTAAGCCGAATTCTGTATCCAGCCGTAGTTTCAATAAAAAATCAGATGTATGATAGCGGCCAACAACATATTTCAGTCAGTTCGCCATATGTTGAAGTTTTGTTACTGAAACTACAGCTGGACGGTAATCATTTATCTAGCCCCGACGTTACCGTCGTGGTCAAGCGGCACAAACTGGAATGCTGGAGAGCTGGAAACTAGAAACTGGAAATTTCTCCTTCCAGCATCCAGTATCCAGCCTCCGGCCATCCAGAGTACGGCCTTGCACTGAAGTAAGAATTTAGCCGTTTCATCCCCTTTGTTACCAAAGGAATTGACCCCTTGCGGGGCCCCGCGCTTCTTTCGTCGCGCGGCGTCTCTGTTCGCATCTCTACCTCGCGCGAAGCGCGGAAAAACAAACTCTCCAAAGCACAGCGCGCAAAGTCCAGGCAAAGCACAGATTTTCAGAGCACAAACGAGGAGACGTTTGTGGTGTTTTAAGTATTTTGTGTTTTGCCTGCCCCGTAAGCACCTTGTGCCCTTCGAGGTTTGGTCTTTTGCGTGCGTCTGTGTCTTGTGTTTTGTTCCTCTGTGCTTCGCACAGGGCGACGGGCGTTACCCGCTACCGTTCTCCCAGCCGTAGTTTCAATAAAAAATCAAACTTTATTGTAGTGCCTCACAACATATCTCAGTCAGTTTATGTATGTTGAGGTTTTATTACTGAAACTACAGCTGGGCAGTGTTCGGACTTTCCTCACCCAACACCGCAAGGGCGTTAAGCGCGATTACCCAGTATAAACCGCACATATTCTACCATATAAGATGGAATACTGGCAACATGCAGGTTTACTTTGTTTCCGCTGCAGATTCGATGTATGGAACAACAACCGCAAGGCCGCAATCGGGCGGGATGCCGTGTCGCGCATCTGCCGGCGCAGAGTACGGAGAAGGGCGGTGCGGAAGCTCATTTCCCTAACGTCAGAAACGAGCCGATGCGTATGCCGGTCTTTCGCGCAAGACCTCCGTTAATCTCCAGCACATACGACGCTTTTTCTCTGGAAAAGAACGCCTCGGGATAACTTTCCGGCCTTGCGTCTTCCTTTACATCGACGACGACAAGACATCCGTAAGCTTCTGCGGAGTGGGGTGCGCAGTTTGCGTTAGTTTGCGCTGGTGAAAGCCACACGATATCAATGGAAAATCGCATATCCTTCATCCAGATACCGTAAGTGTCGCTCCTTTCAAACACAAACAGCATGCCTTCGTCCTCTGCAAGGAATTTTCTCTTTCCCAACCCAAGCGCCCTTTCCTCTGCTGTATCGGCAAGCTCGGCAGAAATAGTATGCCCGTTAATTTCAAGTGTGGCTCCCGACCGCGCGGCCATACTTTGTGCCGGCGCTACCGCCCCAGATAGCGGTGCGACAGGAGCTTCGGCCCACTTCACGGCGGCAAACAAAACCAAAAGCACAGGAAGAGCGCTTGAACCAATCAAAATGATGCGTTTCATCACTCCATTATATACTTAGGACTTACGCAATTGGTGTCATTCCCGTGAAGCTTGTCCTCGCGAAAGCGGGGAACGGGAATCCAGGGCGTTAAAAAACGGCCAAATACTGGATTCCCGCCGTAGCTTGCCCTCGACCTGATGGGACTGTTGCCGAATAGCGTTTTTGTCACTTTTTGTCCAAAATAACCTTTATTTCTGCGTGGCAAAAACGACGATTTTGCCATTCGGCAACAGTCCCTGATCGGGGACGGGAATGACAGAAAAGGAAGAAATGCGTAAGTCCTAATACTGTAAATTACGCAAGAAATCGTGCGCCGAAAAAGAGTTTCGGAGTCCGCACACATAAAAATCAGCGTACTCTTGGATGGAGCGTGATAAATAGCCACAAGCGGAGCGGAAAGAGAGTAAAAAGGAACCAGTCGATCCAGACGAAGAGCGGGAGACCGAGTATCGAGAGAGCGAGAAACGGCGCGTCAAGATACACCCACTCGCGAGCAATCGTGCCGGGAAGCCCATGTGAAATCGCCGCAAGAAGCGCGGTAAGCGCAATAAAGGTCGCATAGTGCCCCGGGTGGCGAGTGTGGGACCAGAACTTTACGAGCGCCGCCGGAATCCACACCATTGCAAGAATGAGCGTGAGAGGCGCCGTTATTGCTATTTCAATCCCAGCCGCCCCGGCCGCTACGGCGGCGATGAGCGAGAGGAACACTATGTATTCAAATACGTCAAGGAAGCGGTGCCACGCGGTTCCCTTATGTTCCTCAAAACGAAGGTGCTCTCCGAACCAGCCGGAAAGGACATACAGGAGTTCTAATACGGTAAGTCCGCCTATGGGGTAGAGAACAAGCCACACCCACAGAAGCCCCCATCCTTCGTAAAAGGGATAAAACCATAGGTGCATGCCGAGACCAAACGTATCAGCGAGAAACGCGGTGCTGGCGAGGGATGCATAAAACAGAGCGAAGAACCACGGCCGCGCATGAAGGAGCCAAATCGAACTCCGTTCAGAATAATTGAGCATTCCAAGCGCAGACCAAAAGCAGAACACGAACCCGCCGTACCAAAGCGGGAATCCGTTGAATCCTGCGAACGCGAAAATGAATCCGCCGGCGAACAGGGCAATAATTGTCACGCGCGAGTAGAGGAATTTCTTCTCCGTGGAGAGCGGCATGAAAACATTGTAGCAAAGCAGAGAATACTGCTCATCGCTTTTAGAATCGGCTTTGAATTGAGCCGATTAACTAAATTTAGAGGGGTTTGGGGACTTTGTTTATCGGCGGATAACGCTCGGGGTCAATGGCTCGGTCAAAACAGAAGCGGCCGCCATCGTGCTCCCAATTGTCGGCAATGCCGATACCGATACCGTTATAAGCCGGCGTCGAATATGAAATTCCTCCTTTGCCAATAGAACCACCGCGACCCTTCAATTTTTCCCGCTCCCCTATCGTGGACCGGCTGAAACTGGCGCACAGTTTGAAGGACAAGCCATCGCCTACGACGTAATCATAAGCCGTGTCAGCGTCCGGGTCTTTGGGTGCTCTCCAGCCGTCGATTGAATCCTCTAGCTCCGCCAGTTTTTTCGGCAATTTTTCCTTCTGTTGCCAATAATTTACGATTTGCCACTGGATGTTCTGAAGGTTGGAAACGCGCTCCGCGTCAAACCTCTTTTCGCGCGCCGTCCCGGGCGAACCCATAATGGCGAAGCCGCCGACAATGGAGGCAAGCACCAGCGCCGCCGCAATCCAGGCAAATGTTTTATCTTTCCTGCCGACCGGATTTTTTTGCCGCAAATCGTAAATAAAGTAACCGAACACTCCGCCAGCGACGACAAGCGCCGCGAGCACTTTTAATATAAATCGCGCGGTAATTTCGCCGGAAAGAAAAGTATTTACGAGAGCAATGAGGTCAACGACGACGGCGATGCCGGCCACAAAAAGCGTGAAGTATATGAGCCATTTCCTGATTGATAATTCCCGCTTTTCCGGATACACCCGAAAATCTTTTCCAATGAACCATGCGAGAGTAAGAAAGAGCGGGAAGATAATAATGAGCGAGGCAATCGCCCAGCGGATGCCTGAAGAATATGGGTCGCCGTAATACGCCAGTTCATCCGGGAACGCGTAGTTGATGGTCTGAAAAAGCAGATTAATCAAACTAATCGCGCTGACATAGAGCGCGGCGACAACGCCGAATTGCACAAAAAAGTCCTTGGGGGTGAGTTTTGGTTTTTGGCTCTGCTCGTCCATACAACCATGCTAGCATAAAAAATCCTCTGTGTCTCCACAGGGGATTATATCATGGAGTGTGGTTAGAGGTGTGGAGAGTTACAGGGGATTTCGGAACGCTCGTCTGGCTGACGGAATGGGTTATTACCACCCACTGCGAAGAACCAGAACAAGTGTAAACCCAACTATTGCTAGGAATAAGATGACCGCCATGACGGCCGGCGCGAGCGCGTTCCGCGCATTGCCTCTTACCGGCTCCTCAGCGAAATCAAGGTTATGTATTCTCCTGTTCAGAAATCCGAACGATTTTTTGGTTTTCATATTTTTCTCTTTCCCAATTCGGACTGGTTCCGCGCCGGAATTCGCTTACTCGCTCACGCAAGCGGAATGGCATGTTTTGACTTTCGTTAGTCGCCAGTGGGCCGGTTGCCTTCTCAAACGCCGACTCAAGATGATGAGCTTCCCAAGAAAGCGTAGCATGAATCTCATCGCCGCGCTAGAACTGAACACATTTCAAAACCTGCCATTCTCTGCGCCGTCTTCTCCTTGGATACCGGAAATCTTTGGATTGCCGGCCTGTGCAAAAGAGGCTTCGACAGGCAGGTGATAAGGTTTTGAAATGAGTTCTAGATTTTAAACTCTATAATGTCCCCATCGTTCACGACGTACTCTCTGCCTTCCGTCCGCACCCATCCCTTCTCTTGCGCCGCGCCGTACGAACCCGCCTCAAGCAATTTGTAGAGAGGAATCACTTCCGCGCGGATGAACTTCTCGCGAAAGTCAGTGTGAATCGCGGCTCCGGCCTCCGGCGTCGCGCTCCCCCTTCGAATTGTCCACGCGCGGGTTTCATCTTCGCCAGTAGTGAAAAAAGTGATTAAGTCCAAAATCTCGTAGCTTTTCTTAATCAAATCATCAATGCCTTTCTCAAATATGGGGTCAATAATAACATATGGCCCGGGTATCAAAGCGGCAATTTCGTCATGGTTTTTTGCCGCTTCTGACATATTCAAAACATACAAAATCGGCTTCTCGGTAAGTAGATTAAGATGATGGAAAAACGGCCGTTCAGTGTCATCAGGCGCGACCTCCACCGCCAGCCGACCGGCTTGTAGAACCTGCTCAAGTTTCTTGAGTAGTCCCTGTTCAACGATCGCTTCTTTTTTGTGACTCTTGAACTCCTTTTCAATGCTTCCGAGCCGCTTTGAAACCACTTGCAGGTCGGCAAGCATAAGCTCAAGATTGATTATTTCAATATCATGAAGCGGCTCCACTTTTCCGTCAACATGTATAACATCGCTGTCCTCAAAAATCCGAACCACTTCGGCTATCGCATCCGTTTCGCGGATGTGCGAGAGGAACTGGTTGCCAAGCCCCGCGCCTTCCGCCGCGCCCTTTACCAGTCCGGCGATGTCCACAAACTCCACGATCGCAGGAATTGTTTTTGCGGATTTACTGAATTCTGAAAGTTTGGCGAGTCGCTCGTCCGGCACGACCACTACCCCGACGCTCGGATCAATCGTGCAAAACGGATAATTTTCCGCCGGCACGCCTTTCTTTGTGAGCGCGTTGAATAATGTAGATTTACCTACATTGGGTAGCCCCACAATTCCGATACTTAATTTGGGCATAATTAATGAGTGTAATTGTCGCTTTTTTAGGTAGCTCTCAAACAGAAACTACCGTTTTATGAGGAGTGTCTGATCCGAATATATTCTCGCATAGCGTTAATAAATCCGTGTGTAAATTGCTTCGGCTCTTGATTTATTGAAGCAATTACATTCTCCAGTCTTATCTTTTTAAGCGACCAGACCTCCTTAGTAGGCTTGAATTTCCAATCCATCGGCACAGTCGCCGTATAAATTGCCCAAAAATGATTAAGACGCGCGTCCGTGGGGAAAAAAGTGGACATAAGTTGTATCGGCGCCTCGAGCCCAATTTCTTCCAACATTTCCCGCCTGGCCGCGTCTTCGTATGATTCGCCTTTTCGCACATGCCCTCCAACCGAAATATCATATTTACCGTATTTATTGCCAGTTTGAAGGTACAAATTTTCGTCAGTGTCAAAAACAAAGACACCAGCGATTCTGTGCCTAAGCCCTTCCGCATGCGCTGTCGCCACATCGGACTCCCCGATGATGTTATTATCATTGTCAACGACATCTATCAACTCGGGATCTGACATATTTTTTTTAATTAACGGAGTCTCATTTCATGTATGGTGACGCTTTCATTCGTGTACATGTTCATCTTGCTGGGTAACGACATCGGTAACTATCTTCATCTCATCAGCATACGCTTGCTTAAGCTCCTTAAATTCAGTATTCTCCGACAACTTTGGCTCATTCGTAATCGCGTAGATAGGATCGATATATTTTAATTTCACGGAATCCTCCGTGCCAGGAGAAACATCTTCTCCGATGACACCCAACTCGCGCAGCCGCTCTTGATTTTCGACAATAACTGGAATATTAAATTCACGTTCGTTTAATTCATGCCGAAGTTCGCCTCCCAAGGTTTTTCTTCTCGATAATTCGGCGTAGGGGTCGAAATCATCTCGGCGCGCCCCCGAGAAAAGGCTCGTGGCACTCATGGTGAATATCAGGCGAATTGCCCATCACATGCTCCACCAGCGAAGAATTAGTTCTCGGCGGCGCAATGATTAGGTGCATGGACAAACGCTCGTCATCTACGAGTCCTCTCAATTTTTCATAACGTGAGCCGTTACTCATGAGAAAATGATAGCATCATTATAAAGCTAGCAAGCTAAAAAGCTAATCAGCTAGAAAGCTCTCCTGCCCCACCGGTGAAACTTTTGCTTCCATCTGTCCACCTTGGTGTCGGTGATGAACTTCACCGGGCCGATTTTTCTGACGCGAACCCTGAATCCCGCGAACCACAAAATACCTCTTCGGATTTCATTGGTCGTATCGCCAAAGACGATCCGGGCTAAAACGGGCGGAGAATCGGATAACACGAAAACTCGGGCGCTTTTGCCTTTAAGAAGCTTTCGCCACATGAGGTCTTTAAAAACACCTTTCGCATGAAAGCGAAACGCGAATCCCGGAAGCCACATTCGGTCAAACATACCTTTGAGAAGCGCGGGCATCGTTGACCACCAGCTTGGGTAAAAAATCACGAAATGGTCCGCCCATCGTACGTCCTCCTGAAGTTTCAGGAGATCCGGCTCAAGCGGCTGCATCTCTTTGTAACCCTTATGCAAGATTGGATTAAACGAAAGCTCACCGAGGTTCGTCAAGCGAACCTCGTGTCCGGCTTCTTTCACGCCGCTCGCATAATAAACAGCAAATTTCGCCGTCAGGCTTTCGCTGTCCGGATGCCCGACCAGAATAAAAATCTTTTTCACCTCGTAAGTATATAGGACTTACGCAATCGGTGTCATTCCCGTGAAGCTTGTCCTCGCGAAGGCGGGGAACGGGAATCCAGGGCGTTAAAAAACGGCCAAATACTGGATTCCCGCCGTAGCTTGCCCTCGACCTGATCGGGGACGGGAATGACAGAAAAGGAAGAAATGCGTAAGTCCTAGTATAGCAGAAAGGCCTCCTTCAATCATTTTGAAGGGACTGTTGCCGAATGGCAAAATCGTCGTTTTTGCCACACAGAAATAAGGGTTATTTTGGACAAAAAGTGACAAAAACGCTATTCGGCAACAGTCCCTTGAATTCCCCTTCAGCACAAAAACCTAGGCAGAGGCCCAAGATGATGGTAGTTTCCGAGTAGAGTAGGATTGATAACAAGATATTTTTCAACCTAAACCCGAGGAGACATGAGATGAAAAAGAGGATTCTGGTCCTCGATGCCTTCACAAACGGACATGAGGCGGTGCTGGCCTTTATTCAAAGACAAGGTTGGGCAGAGACGGATTGTGAGATCGTTTTTTGTGGCACTCACCCAAACGTGTTCAAACATCTTACCGAGGGACCGGCCTATGCGGTCGTTCCCATTCGAAACTCAATCGCCGGTGAAGTCACGGAAGTGACCAAGCACCTGGCTCTGTTTCGGGAAACCGGGTATGACCTGCGGGAACGAGATCGGCTCGACCTTCAGATCAACACGTCCGTTAAGCAGCCCGCCGTCGAAGTAATGCTCGAAAGCAAAGCTCAAATCGTGGGACTTCATCCAATGTTCCGGCCCGAAATGCCATTTGACGGACAAACTGTGGTAGCGTGCCCAGCCCGTCTAACAGCTCCCGATTGGAAAACATGGGTCGTCAACATGCTGACGGCCACGCGAGCGCAGATAAAGTGGAGCACACCAGCCGAACATGACGGGTATATGACGACTGTTCAGGTGATCCCGCATTTGGGTAACCTGACGAGCGCCTTACTCATCACAGAAGCCGGTGTGTCAGTGAGCGAGAGTCTTGCTTTCACGAGTCCTTTCTATCGGGTAATGTTCTCACTCATGGGACGGCTTGTGAGCCAAAGTCCTGACCTCTACACCTCGATCGTCATGGAGAATCCGGAAACTCTGACCATGCTCGAGCGACGAATCGCAATCGAGCAACGCTTGGTGCAAATGATTCGCGACAAGGACCAAGCGGCTTTCGAAGAGTTGTTCGCGCAAGCCAACGTGCACTTCGGTCCGGACGTTACCAAGGAAGCCAATGAGTTGTTCATGAGAATCCTCGGGGTTCTCTCCACACTCTACGGCAAGAACTCGGTAACTCTGGAGTTCAGCAAAGCGCAAAGTCGGCCGGGGCTCTTGGAACGGATTTCCAGGGTCTTCAGTGAGCGACAGATCAATCTGACGGGGATCAACTCCGTAGCGCTTGATGGACAACGCCTTCAGTTCACGATCAGTTTCGAGCAATCGCGCACATCCGACGGAGTTCATCGTGCGCTTGAGGAAATCGAAGAATGGTCTGATCCAAGAGTAAAAGTTCTTAATTGATGCAGTTCCGCATCTGAGCGAGGGCCAGTGTTCAACCACTGACCCTCTTTCTTTATGACGGCCTGTTGGAATCGCATCAGCGACTCCGGTTACTTCCCCGAGTAACTTTGGACCCACCGGGAATCGGACCCGGACCTCATCCATGCCATGGATGCGTAATACCACTTTACTATGGGCCCTTCTCCTTTAACAAACTGCTAAAGTATATTACAGTTTTCGGGACAAAATTCAAAAGGTGGAGCTATCAACAGTCAGTCAATCCACAATTTCAAGAAAATAGCTTTTATGGGACTGTTGCCGAATAGCGTTTTTGTCACTTTTTGTCCAAAATAACCCTTATTTCTGCGTGGCAAAAACGACGATTTTGCCATTCGGCAACAGTCCCTTTATCCACCGCATCTAATAAAAAGACAAAAGGTCGGCGGTTTCCAGCGCTTGCAATTCTGCCATAGCAAATAGTGCTGTCGCTTGCCAGCTAATCGTATCCTTGCTGTCCTGTTCCTGCCTCACAGATGGTCCTGACAGGCAAGGCGCTAACCCCCATGGAAAGTAACCAACAACCAACAGTCAACAGCTGCGGAGGGCGTTTTAGCAAAATTTCGACGGCCGTCAAATTTTTGCTAAAAAAAGAGTGTGTTATCTCGCCGATGGTCGCTATTGGAGCAAAACGGTAAGACGGCTATCGGAAGTAACCTCCATAAAACCGCCGTCAATTTCAAACGGCTTTTGCTGACCGGCGGACTTGGCGCGGATAGTCCCCTTTGCAAGATGCGAGATGAGCGGTGCGTGATGCGGAAGCACGGTAATCTCTCCCACTTTGGTTGGCAAGGTAACGGAATCAACATAGTCGTCGTAGACGACTTCCTTGAGAGAAACGATTTTGAGTTCAATGGTGTCAGCCATAGAAATACGAAAATACGAATTGAAGTCCAACGAATTACTACGAATTAATGAGGTACTCATTCGTAGCCATTCGTATATTCGCAGTAATTCGTTGTTTCGTATGTTTAACTTGTAACTTCTTCAATCCCTCCCTTCATATAAAACGCTCCCTCCGGCTTGTTGTCGTGCTTGCCGTCAATAATCTCCCTGAAGCCGCGGACGGTTTCTTCGCGCTTGACGTACTTCCCGGGTTTCCCCGTGAAAACCTCCGCGACATTGAACGGCTGTGAAAGAAAACGCTGAATCTTTCTCGCGCGCGCGACGAGGAGCTTGTCCTCATCGGAAAGCTCCTCAATGCCGAGAATGGCGATGATGTCCTGCAAATCTTTGTAGCGCTGGAGAATTCGCTGTATCTCCCGCGCGACTTTATAATGTTCCTCTCCGACGATTTCTGCGGCAAGAGCCGTGGAGCTTGAATCAAGCGGGTCAACTGCCGGATAAATGCCAAGCTCGGTCAGCGGACGCGAGAGTACGATAGTTGAGTCAAGGTGTGAGAACGTGGTTGCCGGAGCAGGGTCGGTGATATCGTCGGCAGGAACGTAAATCGCCTGCACCGATGTGATTGAGCCCTTCTTTGTGGAAGTAATGCGCTCCTGCAACTCTCCCATTTCATTGGCGAGCGTTGGCTGGTATCCGACGGCAGAGGGCATACGCCCGAGGAGCGCCGATACTTCAGAACCCGCCTGCGTAAAGCGGAAGATGTTGTCTATGAAAAGAAGCACGTCCTTTCCCTCGCTGTCGCGAAAATGCTCCGCCATGGTAAGACCGGAAAGCGCGACGCGCGCGCGAGCTCCGGGGACTTCATTCATCTGTCCAAACACAAGCGCCGTCTGCGGAAGCACGCCGGATTCCTTCATTTCCCTATAGAGATCATTCCCCTCGCGAGTTCGTTCTCCCACTCCGGCAAAAACCGAATAGCCCTTGCTCACGGTCGCGACATTCCGTATGAGCTCCTGAAGCAAAACGGTTTTTCCGACGCCCGCTCCGCCGAACAGGCCGATTTTTCCTCCCTTAATGAACGGGGCGATGAGGTCAATAACCTTGATGCCGGTCTCAAAAATAGCTACCGTCGTTGATTGTTCTGTGAAAGCCGGGGCCTTTCGATGAATGGGAAGGCGGAATACGCGCTCATCCACTTTTGGAAGTCCGTCAATCGCATCGCCGAGCAAATTGAACATGCGCCCTAAGATCGGTTTCCCCACCGGCACCGAGATTGGCGCTCCGGTATTTCGCACCGAAAGGCCGCGCTTGAGACCTTCTGTCGCAGCCATGGAGATTGCGCGCACGCGCCCGCTTCCTAAATGCTGCGCGACTTCAAAGACCTTGCGTTCGCCCTCGTGGGAGAGCTCGAGCGCGCTGTAGATGGGCGGTACGTTTTCGGAAAACTCAACATCAACGACGGGACCAATTATCTGAACAATACGACCCTCTGAAGTTGATTGTGCTGGATTCATGACTTTGATATGTGACTGACTAATTGAACATTTGCAGCTGTTTAGCTTATTAGCTTTTTAGCTTGTTAGCAAGAGCTAAAATCCTAGAAAGCTAATCAGCTAGCAAGCTAAGAAGCTAGCGCTTCCGAACCGCCCGTAATCTCCGCCAATTCCTTGTTTATCATGGCCTGCCGCGCTTTGTTCTGTGACATTGTATAGTGCTTGATGAGTTCCCCGGCGTTGTTGGTTGCGCTGCGCATCGCAACCATTCGTGAAGAGTGTTCGGAGGCGTTTGCCTCAAGAATGGCGTGATAAATTTGAATGTTAAGGAGCGCCGGCAACATTGCGTCAAAAATCTCCTTCGACGACGGCTCAAACAAATATTCCCTTGCTTTATTTGTGGTATTCGCAGTTTCCTTCGCCGAATTCGCATCATTGTCGGCGAATTTTCCCTTCTCCGGCACAATCCCCTTCACCATCTCCTCAAGCCCTTCTTCGGAGAATGGCAAGAGCTTTCGCACAACCACTTCCTGCCGCATGACAGAAAGAAAATTGGTGTAGCAGATGTGCACCGCCTCATATCGCTTTGCCCATTCGCCGACTTTCTGGAACAAACCGCTGACATCCGCAAGATTGACGCTGTCTCCCAAGCCGCGGAAACTCTGCTCCGGCTGCCGCTTCCTCTTTTGGAAGAACTCTGCCGCTCTCTTGCCGATGGCGACCACCCGAATCTTTTTCCCCTGTTCTTCAATCTCTTTCATAAACTCCATTGCCCTTTTAAGCACATTGGTGTTGAAGGAACCGGCAAGACCCTTATCCGACGTAACCACAAGCAAAAGAATTTCGTCATTTTGAGGTGTTTTGAAAAACGGATGCGTCGTATCCATCCGCGCGGCGCCTTGGGCGACGCTTTTCAGAATGTTGAGCGCGGCAGTCGCGTACGGCCTTGCGGCAAGCGCGACACTTTGACTCTTACGCATCTTCACGGCAGACACCGCCTCCATGGCGCGGGTTATCTGCTTTATGTTCTTCGTGCCCCTAATGCGGAGGCGGATGGTGCGGAGGGTGGCCATTTAAATTAGCTTATAGCTGATAGCTTTTAGCTGTTAGGATTAGAGATGACCCAAATCTCTCCCTTTTTCATACGTCACAGCTTGCTTTTGGCCAGTGCCTCGTCGCTCAAATAATCCCAAAACTGGAGCTCACTCGAGAGTTCATTTTCCATAATATGTAACTACGCGAGCGAAAAAAGATTTAAGAACTTCTTGCCCACAATGACTTTGCCGAAGTTCTTTTTCCCGATTTTCTCGCTGGCTCCGATAATTTCAAGATACAACGGGTTTCCGTTTTTATCCAAGTCTAAAAGAATCTCCGGGGCAACTTCCACAGTTTTGGCCACCACACCCGCGCGAAGGCTCACATTGAGCGCATCAACCTTTTTGTCATATGTGATTTTCATAACGAAATCCTATCAGTTATTTTTTACTCTCGCAACCAGATGAGCTGTTACAACAATAATTTCCTGCTTCAGCCGCTTAATCACAACTTTGAGGTAAATCCCCTTAAATTTCTTAAACACCTGCTCACGAAAATTGTATCCCGGGATGCGAAAATTTGGAAACTGCACTGCCACAATGACGACCGAGCGCGGTATCTTTCTCTGCTCCATTTTAAGCAACGCGTGATCGCTGAAGACTATTTTCATTTTGCCTTGCTGTCTGCTTGATATTCTCCGTGCCTTTGACCTGTCTGCGTGTACTCACAGGCAAGTGCGAAAGTGGATTGTGCGGGGTGTGGCCATAGGATAGTTAAAAATTGCAGGCTACAACTTGAAAGTTGGGCAAAGGTTTGATTAAAGGTTCACAATTCATTCAGGCATTCCTTGCAATTAACATTTCCTTTCGAAATTCGGGGTTGATTAGTGTCATCCAATAAAACACCGCAGAGTGCTCGTCCGGACTTCTTCGGCATGTCTTCCTCCATTATAATCCTTATAGGTCCTCCTCTATGTGTGGTCTTCTCAAAGTGAGTTTTGATTATACTTTTCATATATCACAACAATCTAACTGCTAAAGCCAAGCCAAAAACGCGATGACTACTATCACAGCGATAACAATTTGTGTACGTGTGAGCTCCTTTTGTTTCGGGTATGTATATCTAATGTCGCCGTTAGTATTCTGTTTATCCTTTTTTTGATCAAAAAATCCCACCCTAACCCGAAAGCGGGCATGATAACAAAAACGAAGAACAAACCCGCTATGACCTGCTGCGCGGTTTCATTAGTTTGTATCCACTCCCAGAGACCCCCGAACAAGACGACCGCTAATATGATGATTGCTATAATCACCCCTATAGCGCGCCGCTTCCTAGCACGATTGCTTGAGCAGGTCTTCTTCCGAAGATATAAGCAATTGCGATAAGAGCCACGAGAATGATGAGTGCGGTCATATATGAAGTTTAGTTGGTCGCTCGCATTTTTCCAATTGCCGTACGAAAGGGAATGATAGACGACTACTTGAAATAATTCTTGCTGAAATCGCCAATTGCCGACTTGAGCGCGGTTTCGGTTTCTGGTGAGAGCTCGCCGGATTCGCGGATGGCCGCCAGCACTTTTTCGTGGCGCTCTCGCATGAACGCGAGAAACTTCGTCTCAAATTCACGGACGCGGGAGACGGGAATGCCGTCCAAAAACCCTCCAGTACCGGCAAAGATGGACACCCCCTCTTCCTCAAACGGCAAACTCGCGTACTGCGGCTGTTTGAGCAGTTCAGAGAGCCGCTGTCCTCGGTCAATTTTCTTCTTGGTCGCCTCGTCAAGGTCCTGTCCGAACTGCGCGAACGCGGCAAGCTCCCTGAACTGCGCGAGTTCAAGCCGGAGCGTGCCGGCAATTTTTTTCATTGCCTTCGTTTGCGCGGCGGAACCGACACGAGACACGGAAAGGCCGACATTGATGGCCGGACGAACACCCTGATAAAAAAGTTCCGGCTCAAGGTAAATCTGACCGTCGGTGATGGAAATCACGTTGGTCGGAATGTAGGCGGAAATGTCGGCAAGCTGGGTCTCAATAATCGGAAGCGCGGTAAGCGAGCCGCCGCCGAATTGTTTGCTCATTTTTGCGGCGCGCTCAAGCAGACGCGAATGAAGATAAAACACGTCGCCCGGATACGCCTCGCGTCCCGGGGGGCGTCGCAGAAGAAGTGAGATTTGACGGTAAGCCCACGCGTGCTTTGAGAGGTCGTCGTAAACGACGAGTGCGTCCTCGCCCTTTTCCATAAAATATTCGCCGATGGCGCATCCTGCATAGGGTGCCAGATACTGAAGCGAAGCCGCGTCAGAAGCCGATGCAACAACCACCACAGTGTACGATAGAGCGCCGGCTTCCCGAAGTTTCTGCACGATTTGAGCGACCTTCGATTCCTTCTGCCCGACAGAAACGTAAATGCACTTCACTTTGCGGTATTTCTTTTCCCTGCCTTGGTTAATGATGGCATCAATCGCAATCGTCGTCTTCCCAATCTGCCGGTCGCCGATGATAAGCTCCCGCTGTCCTCGCCCGATTGGGATGACTGCATCAATCGCTTTGATACCGGTATGAAGCGGCGTGTTGACGGATTCGCGAGTGATGACTCCCGGAGCGATCTTCTCAAGGTTAAAGCGTTTCATCTTCTCCGCGTTGAATGCTCCGCCGCCGTCCTTTGGATTCCCGAGCGGGTCAATGACCCGCCCGAGTACGTCATCGCTTACCGGAATGGAAAGAATGTTGCCGGTGCCACGCACCTTCTGCCCCTCACCAACTTTCTTCGCGTCACCCAAAATGATTGCCTTCACCGAATACTCCTCCAGATTGAGCACCATTCCGGAAACCGCGCCATCAGGAGTTTCAAACTCTATGATTTCAGAGTACTGCACGTCATGAAGACCTCGAATTTCCGCGACGCCATCCCCCGCACGCGTCACCTCTCCGACATGCATGAGAGTCGGACCGTGCTTTAGTTTCTGCACTTCTTCCTTAAGTTGCTCAATGATGATGTTCTTCATGGAATGATTTATGATTTAAGATTTATGATTTAAGAAAAACTGTTCAAAGCGTAAATCCTACTTCGTAAATCTAGCGAAGCGCCTGCCGCACCCGCGCGAGACGTCCGAAAATGGAATTATCAACGCGAAGACCGTCAACTTCTGCGATCACTCCACCGCCAAGACGAACATCTCGTATTGATTCAATCCGTGAGCGGAACGGGAGCTTCCGGACAATACCGGCTTCCGAAAGATGCTGTGCGCTCCAGAGGGAAACGGCATGGATTTTTTCGCGCACATCGAGAATCCGGTTGAACTCCTGTATTACTTCGGGCAGGAGATTAAGCGCGTTGTTTCTTTCCATGGCGCTTAAAAAATCCCGCACCATTTCATGACGTTTTGACGGCGCTGATTCTTTTGCGAGGTCCAGGAGGGCCTCGGCGTATTGTGTAGGAGAATAGTGCATACGTATTAATCTTAAATTTCGAATATCCAATAATATCGAAAAATACAGAATGTCCAGACACGATCAAGAATTCTTCGGATTGTGATATTCGATATCCGAACTTCCGTTTTGTTCTCGCAAAATGGCGAGCGCCTGCTCGACCATTTTGCCCTGCGATCGCTCATCCAAAACATCGCCAAGCGTTTTTTCTATCGTATCCACGATGAGCGTTCCGATCTCGCTCTTTACTTCCGTGACAAGGTTTACGCGCTCATCCTGAAGCTTCTTTGCGGCATCTGCCTGCATTTTCTTGATTTCCTCCTTTGCCTCGCCAAACATTTTTCGCTTCACTTCCTCGCCGCTTTGTCGCGCTTCATCTATGATCTTCTGCGACCGGACGCGCGCGTCGGCCAACATCGCTTCCTTTTCGGCCTCTGCCGCGGCAAGCTTCGCCGCCGCAATTTCTTCCCGCTCAATTGCCCTCCGAACGCCTTCGCGGCGGTCATCGAGCATTTTCATAATCGGTCGGTAGACGAACCGCCCAAGCACCGCGAGAAGAATCGCAAAGTTGACTCCCTGCGCGATGAGAAGGCGCCAGTCAATGCCGAGAGAATGTAACAGTTCTTGCATGGGTTTACGGAGTACTAATTGATTGCGGATTCACGGATGTATAGAATCTGTATATTCGTACCCAGTCGTACTCTGTACACCTAGACAAATTTAATGATGAGCGCCACGACCAGTGCGTAAATCGCGATGGCCTCCGCAAACACGATCGCAAGAATCATGGCCGTTTGAATCTTTGGAGCCGCCTCGGGGTTGCGCCCGATCGCTTCCATGGCTTTTCCCGCGAGAAGTCCGATGCCGATTCCGGGGCCGATCGCTCCCGCCCCTATCGCGATTGCCGCCGCAAGTGAACTTATATCCATATACTATATCGACTAACTAGTAATAATTGTTTGAAACGCCAACAATAATAACGTACCATATCGAAAATCACAAATCAAAAATTCCAAACTACAAACAAACTTCAATTCTCTGAATACCGAAAAAATTTCCGATTTTTTAGATTTTGAATTTGGAGATTGTTTGTGATTTGGTGCTTATATATTTATATATTGGGACCTTTTCAGTGATTCTCATGGGCGACACTGAAGCTACTGAACGCTACCATGGCAAGAACAGCGAAAACAAGCGCCTGAATAAATCCGACAAAAAGCTCGAGCCCTAAAAAGGGGACCGGCACGACATAGGGAATCAGGAACGCAATGATTGTCAGGAGAACCTCGCCGGCGAAGATGTTGCCAAACAATCGGAACGAGAGTGAAATAATCTTGCCGAATTCGCTGATAATCTCCAGAAAGCCCACGAACGCCGCGATGGGGCTTTTGAAAGAAATGAACTTCCCGACATGCTCGCGCATGCCGACCATGATAAAGCCAAATATATGCGAAAGCGTGACGACAACAAGGGCAAGTGCGATGGTCATGTTGAGGTCGGAGTACACCGAACGAAAGAGAGGGACGAATGTTTCCTTTCCCTCATGCGCCTCACGAAAACCGATACTCCCGACGCCCGGCAAAATTCCAGCCCAATTTGAAAACAAGATGAAGATGAAGATGGTAGCCGCAATCGGAAAGAAGCGCCGCGCTGTTTCGCGACTCCCGGCAATTCCCGCAAAAAAACCAAGCAGTCCTTCCACGCCGCCTTCTACGGCGGCTTGAACATTCCCTGGCGAACGCTTTATCCGGATGAAAAGGATGAGAGAACCAACGATGAGAAAGAGCATCACAAGCCACGCGGTAAGGAGCGTGTTGGTTACTGGAAGAGCTCCGATATGAAAAAGCGTTTCCGGAGTGATTGATATGTGCATATTTTGTAAATTCCAATATACAAGCACCAAATTACAGGCAATACTGAAATTCAAATGCTCTGACAAACGTAAACTCCGCTCGTCCTATCCCTGTGCAGGAGCACAGGGCGTTCGGCGAGCGGAGTTTCCTTTAAGAACCCTCGGTTCTCAACGCTCGCTTGCAGACTCGCTCACTGCTCTCCTCCACGAGGAAACTACAGTTTCCCCGCCCCCTTTCGCTGACCCGCCATTCATCCCTGCCTAGGAAGGCAGGGAGTTCTGGTGAGTCATTGAAAGAAATTGATATTTTTGAAGAATATTGGAGTTTGCCTCCTAAAAATCTAACCAAGCGGTTCTCGCAAGTATTAATGAAATTGATGCTGGACTTAAAAAAATCAGCCCCGCAAGAGCGGGGCGATTTTCTACAGTCCCAACACCAAATTTAGTAAGATTAGGACTTACGCGATCGGTGTCATTCCCGTGAAGCTTGTCCTCGCGAAGGCGGGGAACGGGAATCCAGGGCGTTAAAAAACGGCCAAATACTGGATTCCCGCCGTAGCTTACCCTCGACCTGATCGGGGACGGGAATGACAGAAAAGGAAGAAATGCGTAAGTCCTAATGTATCTTTGCTCTTGGCTTTAGTTAGAGTGAGTCTGCGCAAATTCACCGTAGCGGTCTTTGCGCGTTTGGTGAAATTGGTGAGGGGATTTTGAAAATATGGTCGCCGTAAGAACGGCTCCCTATTTTCTACAACATTTTTACGTCAATCGTTACACCGGAGGGAAGGGAGAGGTTGGTGAGCGCTTCTATAAGGCGAGGGGTGGGATTGATGATGTCAATGAGGCGTTTATGCACTCGCATCTCAAACTGCTCTCGCGCGTTTTTATAAACGAAAGAGGCACGGTTGACGGTGTACTTCTTGATTTCTGTCGGAAGGGGAATCGGACCTTCTACCGTTGCGTCAAAGCGGAACGCCGTATCGAGAATCTGCTTGATGGAAGCGTCCAGAATCTTGTGCTCATAGGCACGAACGCGAATCCGGAGTTTCGGCACTATTTCGGGCTTTGCGGCTTTTTTAACCCGTGGCGTGCGGTGCGCCGGTGTTTTTGCCGTTCTCGCAGTTTTTGCAGTCTTTGCGACTTTTTCGGTTGTGGATTTAACAGCCATAAGCACTATACGAACATACGAATCATGCGAATACACGAATTGCTACGAATTAAGAAATCTAGGACTTACGCAATCGGTGTCATTCCCGTGAAGCTTGTCCCCGCGGAGGCGGAGAACGGGAATCCATGGCGTTAAAAAACGGCCAAATACTGGATTCCCGCCGTAGCTTACCCTCGACCTGATCGGGGACGGGAATGACAGAAAAGGAAGAAATGCGTAAGTCCTAAAATCTTTATTCGTTGTCATTCGTTGGACTTTAATTCGTATGTTCGTATGTTAAGCCACAATTTTGGTTATTACTCCCGACCCGACGGTCTTCCCTCCCTCGCGGATTGCGAAGCGCATTTTCTCCTCGAGCGCCACCGGCGCGACGAGTTTTACTTTAAATTGTATGTTGTCACCCGGCATCACCATTTCGATTTTTTCAGGAAGTGTCACTTCGCCCGTTACGTCGGTTGTTCGAATGTAGAATTGCGGCTTGTACCCCGCGAAAAAGGGCGTGTGACGGCCTCCTTCTTCTTTTTTCAAGACGTATACCTCCGACTCAAAATCGGTATGTGGCGTAACGGTGCCCGGTTTCGCAATCACTTGTCCGCGATGCACCTCTTCTTTCTTGGTGCCTCGGAGTAACACGCCGGCGTTGTCGCCCGCCATTCCCTCCTGGAGATTTTTGTTGAACATTTCAATGCCGGTAACGGTGGTCTTAGCCGTCGGCTTAAGTCCCACGATTTCAACTTCCTCCCCTACCTTTACCTTTCCTCGTTCAATGCGGCCGGTCACAACGGTTCCGCGACCTTCGATTGAGAAGATGTCTTCAATCGGCATGAGGAACGGCTTGTCCACATCGCGCACCGGAATCGGAATCTCGGTGTCTATGGCGGCAAGAAGTTCATCAATGCTCCTGACACCCTCCGCGTCTCCCTCAAGGGCCTTAAGCGCCGAGCCGCGCACGATTTTTGCCGCCTTGCCGTCAAAGCCGTACTTAGTAAGAAGCTCGCGCACCTCTTCCTCAACCAGGTCAATGAGGTCCTTGTCCTGCACCAAATCAACCTTATTAAGAAACACGATAATCTTCGGAACGCCAACTTGCTTGGCAAGAAGAATGTGCTCTCTCGTTTGCGGCATCGGGCCGTCAACGGCGGAAACAACGAGAACCGCGCCGTCCATCTGCGCGGCTCCGGTAATCATGTTCTTCACGTAGTCGGCGTGTCCCGGGCAGTCCACGTGCGCGTAGTGGCGATTCTCCGTAGCGTACTCAACGTGCGAAATCGCAATGGTGATGATTTTGGAAGGGTCGCGGCGGCCCTCTTTTTCCGAGGCTTTGGCGACTTCATCGTAGCTTTTTGGCTTCGCGAGTCCCTTCTTCGCCTGCACGGCGCAAATGGCCGCCGTCAAGGTTGTCTTGCCGTGGTCAATGTGGCCAATCGTGCCGACATTTACGTGCGGTTTGTCTCTCTTAAATTCTTCTGTCATACGTTTATAACTTAAAACTATTAATGCTTAACTCGTAACTTATGTATAACGAAACGACACAAAAACGAGAAGCGGCGCCAAAAAAGCCGCCGAATTACGACTGCACCACGATAGCAAAATTGTCAAAAAAGCGCAACTGCATATGTATGGTGCTATTTTCTGGCTTCAATGATACCTTGCGCTACCTGCGGCGGAACGGCCTCGTAATGGTCAAATTCCATGGTAAAACTTGCGCGGCCCTCCGACATGGAGCGGAGCGTCGTGATGTAACCGAACATCTCGGAGAGCGGAACTTTGGCATCCACGACTTTGTTCATCCCGCGTTCGCCGACGTTCTGCACTTCTCCCCGCTTTGACGCGAGATGGCCGGTTACGTCTCCGAGGAATTTTTCCGGAGTGACTACTTCCACTTTCATGATGGGTTCCAGAATCACCGGCCGCGCCCGTTTGCAGGCATCCTGTACCGCTTGCGACCCGGCGATCTTAAACGCAATTTCGGAAGAGTCCACTTCGTGATAGGACCCGAAGGTGAGCTCCGCGGATATGTCAACGAGCTGGAAGCCGGCGACAACGCCGCGCTCAAGTCCTTCTTTCACGCCCTTCTCAACCGCCGGAATAAATTCCTGCGGAATAACTCCTCCTTTTATGGAATTAATAAATTCAAAGTGGTCATAGCGCTTGACATTCTTTTTAACTTTCGCCTCCGAGTCAAGAGGTTGCATCGGACGAACCGAGAGTCTGACATGACCATACTGGCCGCGGCCTCCCGTCTGACGGATGTATTTCGCTTCGGCTTCAGCTTCGCCTTGAATGGTTTCGCGGTAAGCGACTTGCGGCTTTCCAACATTGGCTTCCACGCTAAATTCACGCTTCAACCTGTCCACCATAATTTCAAGTTGAAGTTCGCCCATGCCCATAATCACGGTCTCGCCGGTCTCCTGGTCCGATTTTATCTTGAAAGTCGGGTCTTCATCAGAAAGGCGTTTCAGGGCGTAGCCCATTTTCTCCTGGTCGGCTTTGGTCTTGGGTTCTATGCAAAGAGAAATAACAGGGTCGGCAAACTTAATTGCTTCAAACACGATTGGGTTTTGCTCGTCACAGAGCGTATGTGATGTTTTTGCCTCTTTAAGGCCTACGGCGGCCGCAATTTCTCCCGCAAATACTTTCTTCACTTCTTCGCGTTTGTCGGCCTGGAGCCGCACGATGCGGGACAGCCGTTCGCGGTTTCCAGTCGACGAATTGTAAATGTACGAACCGGCTTCAACCGTGCCGGAATACACGCGGAAAAACGCGAGCTGCCCAACGAACGGGTCAGTCTGCAATTTGAAGACGAGCGCGGAAAAGTGCTCTTCGTCAGTAACGTGCCGAACAATTGTCTCCCCCGTTTTGGGATGCACGCCTCGCGTCGGAGGCAGGTCAAGCGGAGACGGAAGATAATCAACGACCGCGTCGAGGACAAGCTGTACGCCTTTGTTTTTGAGTGCGGAGCCGGTAAAGACGGGAAAGATTTTATTTGCGATAACCGCTTTTCGAAGCGTGGCTTTAAGCGTTTCTACGGGAATATTCTTTCCCTCAAGATACTCATGCGTGAGCGCGTCATCCTGCTCCACGATTTTCTCAACGAGTTCATGCCGGTATTTTTTCGCCTCTTCCACGAACTCTGGCGGAATTTCTTTTGCCACGACGTCAATTCCTTTTTCGCCGGTAAATTCATACGCCTTCATCTCCAGGAGGTCTATGACGCCGGAAAAGTTCTCTTCAAGACCGATGGGGATTTGCATTCGAATCGCATTTCTACTCAGCCGCTCCAAAATAGATTGGTAGGATTTCTCAAACGATGCGCCCATCCGGTCCAGTTTGTTGATAAAACAAAGGCGAGGCACGTTGCCTTCATCGGCGTAACGCCAATTTGTCTCGCTCTGCGGTTCCACGCCAGCAACACCGTCAAAAACCACGACCGCGCCGTCCAGAACCCGAAGGGAGCGCTTCACCTCAACCGTAAAATCAATGTGGCCGGGAGTGTCAATGATATTGAACCGGTATTTGTATCGCTGTTCCAATCCGGGTCTATCCGCGTTTGTATCAGCGTGTATCTGCGCTCGCCGATAGGTGGGAAGCCAAAAACAAGTGATGGCGGCGGAGGTAATCGTGATGCCGCGCTCCCGCTCCTGCTCCATCCAGTCGGTGACGGTGTCGCCATCGTGTACCTCGCCGATTTTATGGGTCATTCCGGTGTAGAACAAAACCCGCTCGCTGGTCGTGGTCTTGCCAGCGTCAATGTGCGCTATGATGCCGAAGTTCCTGACTTTTTCTAACGGATAGTCGCGGTTCATATACAAAGCGTTTAGCGGTTAGTGTGTAGCGTTTAGTAAAAACAAAAGACGCGGTTGCGTCATCGTTAGGATACCCCACCTCTACCCCAAATGCAAAATCCAGTAAAACCGAAGACGGTCGTGGGACAAGTCATCCGACGAGCCGTTTTTTCTCCTTCTCAAACTCTTTTAGGGCCGATAACTCCCAATTCATCTACCAGCAGTCCTAATTTATCCTATCGGGTTTACATTCTGCACAGTTTTGCTTTTTCAGCTTGTGTCGCTTTCGCATTATGTCCTGTTTTTTAACTCAACTTCTTCTTTGAGTAAATCAAACTTCACGATAAATTTGTCGAAAAATCCTCTCTGCCCGACAACGCCATAACCGTTGCGGGTCATATTCGGCAAAAAGCCGACAGTGGTGCGAAACTTAACATCTCCAATCAGAAGATCAACGGTATGCAGATAGAATATTTCTTCCACACCCGTAGCACCGACAAGCGTGCTCGGCTCGCCCGCTTGTACATCAATGCCGGCAAGCGTTCCGATTTCCGCATCAAAAATACTTATGTCGGCGCCCGAGTCAACAAGCACTTCATACGGAACCGCCTGACGGCCAATCACCTCAATAGGAATCACCGGACGGAATATACCTTGTCCGTAGCGAGTATACTTGAATTTCATGTGTGGGAACCCCCAATGTAGGTAATGAGTTGCTCAGGCATGCGTGCCATGATGGGCTTCCCGTAACCGCGCGTGCGCGCCTTGTCCCATGCTTCTTTTGCCGTCTTGCCGCTTCCAATAACCGTTTCTTCGTCATCGGCCAATGCAACCCAAAGACCCTTGTATTTCTTATAGATTTTTGACCAATCTTTAGCTTTTGTCATGCGCCTATAGTACCATAATCTGCACGATGCAGAAAGCGGAAAGAGACGGAAGCTTCTGGGCTTTCGCGCTCATCAACGGGCGGCTTGCGGAATTTGACTTTGAGGTAATCAGAGGAAAGTTCTATATGGGAATGGGGCATTGTTATGTAAAGCGGAGCGAATACAAAACAAAAAAGGAACAAAAATGGATTGATAACGACATCAAAAGATACCGCTTCACCTACCGCAACAAAAAATATCGGCGAGTTGGAGAGCGTGCTCCGCTTCCGGTGAAGCGTTACCGTATCTCTAAAAAGATAGAGAAAGGAATGTCTTTTGAAGAACAGAAATCAAAACTCAAGCTAAAATGAATTCTGCCCTAGAATACCAAGGACAGTCCTTGGCACAGTCCTTGGTATTTTCTGCTTTTCGAACGCCTTTCGTTTTTCTAGTGGCGCCATGGCAAAACATCTATCAAAACGAGAGGTGGTGACGATTTTCATATGTTTCTTAAGAATGTTTTTTCGCTCGATACTTACGCGCCCCCCCCTTTCAAGTACGTCATCAACGCCTGATGTGTTTCAAATGGACCTGACATTCTTCCTGCGCGAAAGTCGGCAAGAGCTTTCGCGACTTCGCGGTCAAGAAGCGATTTTGGAGTTAGCGTAATAGTGCCTTTTTCGTATCCCGCTTCAAGAAAATCTCCAACCTCAATACCCGCGACCTTTCGCACCTTGGCGGGAATGACAATTTGATATTTGTTTTTGATTGTTACTGTGAATTACGAAACCTCCTCTTTCCCATTTTCCCACCCACCACAGAACACCCCAGTTTTCTGAAGTGCGTCAAAAAGTATCAATTTCTAACCAATTACTCTAGCGAAGACAGTACGCTAGAATTGAATACACATAGTTTGCAATATATCCGTCAATCGATCGTGGATGAGAAGTCACCAGTTTGTAGAAGAGCTTAAGGCTTCTGAAGTTGATCTCGATTTTCATTCTAGTGTTGTAGAGAGCGTGTTGCCGTTCTGTTTCAAGCTTTTTCATGTTTTTCTTCACAGCAGTGAGAAGAAAACGAGAACGATTATCAAATTGCTTTTTCAACTTCTCTCCCAAATACCCTGCGTCAGCCACAAAGATGCCCGTCATATTTTTGTTCAAGTCTGTGAATACTTTTCGGTCATCGGTGTTGGCTTTGATAACTTTGAGCGCAAGCAATTTCTGATTGAGATCCGTGGTAATAATCAACTTTAGCCCATAGTAGTAGCCCTTTCCTGAATGTCCCCAGCGAGACACTCCAAACATTGTTTTGTGATGAGTAGCATTTTTGTTTAGACATACAGGAATGTCGGTTGAGTCAGTGTGTTTGATGGGGTGAGCGTGTTTCTGATTCCATTTCATGATGGCATTCAGTATAGTCAGCGCCAAGAGAACAAAGCGATTGAGGTTTACCACAAGAGTTTTGTAAGAACACCTCGGTTCGTATGTTTCGTACAATCCTTTCTTGGTTTCTATACCACTTTTCTGTTTGATCAGAGCCAGGGTGAGTAACTCCTCCATCTTGATTGCTAATGGTCGACCGGTTGTCTTTTCAAGTTTCTTTAGTTGCAATTGGTTGTAGAAATACTTAACTTTTTGTAGAATGTTAGTGTAGATTTTCGGTAGGTTCATACAAAAGGAAGCCTAACGGCTTCCTTTGTATTTTAGCAGATTTTGGGGGTTTCGTAATTCACAGTAAATCACCTTGATGCACCGTATCTGCCCTTATGTAGCCTGGTTTTCCGTCAGGTTGCGGTTTCTTCCGTATGCCGATTGCGCGCGAGACGGAGATTGTTCTGCCGATGGTTAGAGCGTTCTCCTTGTAGGCATCGGTGGCGCGCAAACGGTAGAAGTGTCCATGGGATATTTTTGAGAGACGCTCGTATTCATTTTTCCCGTACAACGCGTACTCATCGCGAAACACCGCCCTCATGGCATCCTCGGACATTCGTCGGTATGCATTGTCGGCTAGGACGAGCAGTCGGGCATCTTCCGGTGTGTAAATCTTTTTGAATTGGTGCTTCTTCTTGCCTTTGCCATATTTCAAGGTTCCGGTCTCCTTCTTTTCTTTTACCAATCGAGTGAGTTGTGACACAGAGTAAGCGGCATATCTCGTGATGTATGCGCGAATCAATACCTTTTCCTTTTTGGTTCGTTGTTTGTCAAAGTACCGAAAGCGATCTAATACTTCACTCACCCATGCGTGTGCTTGTTGGTGGGAATCGAAAGAGAATGTTGGAACAACTGCCGTTTTTACACTCTCCTCGACCTGCCACATGCTCACTATGTGAGAATCGTTCATGATGATGTTCATATCCATCAATCATGCATAATTTGCCCCTCGGAGAGAAAATGGGCGTTTGAAGCTCATTTACTTGGGAA
>Ga0156263_146_pt1 | contig 28460 bp, 26 predicted proteins | sample RifCSPlowO2_12_FD_107912 | JGI IMG/M metagenome (GOLD analysis project Ga0156263, IMG submission 107912) | Candidatus Taylorbacteria bacterium RIFCSPLOWO2_12_FULL_49_67
AATCCGAATTCGTTTGAAAAAATGGGGGGAAATCAGTGGGACGCGCTTCGCGCGTCCCACCTTCTGGCTTTGAAAAAGCCGTTAAGTTCTGTTTTGGTGGGCGGTAGAGGACTTGAACCTCTAACCCCGAGAACGTCAATCCCGTGCTCTACCAATTGAGCTAACCGCCCTTTAGCTTTACAATAATGTCCCACAAAATGCTCTACTAAGATATAGCAATTCCCCGCCTCTGGCAACCATTTGTCGAGTCCAACGGCTACATTTTGCGATTCCAGAATGATAATTGAGCTTAACTTCAGGAACTTGAAAATCCTCTGTGGTTTGGTCACGTTCATGCCTCGTTCAGTCGAACGGCTACCTTGCCAACTATATTCATTGGCCGTTAGTTTACGGGCTTTGCTTCTGGACAGCTTTTTGTTTCGCCACATTGAGGGACTGTTGCCGAATGGCAAAATCGTCGTTTTTGCCACGCAGAAATAAGGGTTATTTTGGACAAAAAGTGACAAAAACGCTATTCGGCAACAGTCCCATTGAAAATCTGGGATGCCAGTCAAACACTGGTAGTTTTGGTGCGGTTCGGTGTCTGGGCGTCTGAAATCCACACCCGCAGGGGTTGAACCTAATTCCTTCCCGTTCGCCCAAAATCTGAAATCAAAACTTTCTGAATACGCGAAGAGAAACTCTTGTGTTCCGCAAGATTTCGTGGGCTAATATGTTTTTTCGACCCTACGAGGCGGCTGGGCGGTGATATAATTTAGCAAGCAGGTATATCATTGCCTCCTCACTTTTTAATCGTAGTTCACCTCTCAATATTATGGACAACAAACAAGGAGCGGCGCCGTCCCAAAATGCAAACCAATCGCCGGCGACCGGATATGACAACGGCGGGCAGATGGGCAATACCGGCGAGAAGCCGGAACAGCAATCGGAACCGCAATTGGGAGCAGGGCATCAACTGCCTACTGTCTTGATTCTGGTAGCTGTTGCCATCGGTATTCTGGTTATACTCGCGCTCTTACCGAAAAAAGATGCGACACCGAAGACATTGGGTGTTGATAAAAACGGCGTGCCGATACTAATTCTTGATAAAAATCAAGTCATTGAAAAAGTTACCAGCGGCAAACCTCTTGACGAACCGGAAGTTCGCGCGGTCTTTCGTTGGGCAGTTGAACATCCAAACGAGGCGGCCCGGCTTAGCCCTGAAGAGAAGGCCGACATTATCAGAGCGTTAAATGAGTGACACTGCCATGCAAAAAACAAAGCACATTTGGCCTTCGCTCGTTTTGGGAGTCGCCAGCATTGTCTCAATTTCGTTGGCATCCGCCGTATTTTCGCAGGGAGGGTATCCGCCGCCAACGGATTTGATTGCCGAAACACAGGCGATAGGTTCCGGACAAATTAAACTCAAATGGCAAAAACCGACAAGCAGTGAAGTCATAGGTTACAATATCTACAGAAATAACTCATATTTAGATTATGTCATTGGCGCGAACACTTTATCTTATTACGACTCTAATTTGCGGCCGAGCACGGCCTATGATTATTTTCTCAAAGCGGTATACCTTGGCGTTAGTGAAGAAAATCTGCCGGCGTCAAACGTCGTCTTGGCAGTGTCTCCGCCTTATTGCACCAGTGATTGCGTCGGTCTCAATCCCTTTATTGCCGGCCCCGGGCGGGTGGTGGTTGATTTTAAGGGTAAAAAAATAGGCGAAAGCCGAAAGCAGTCGGAGACATTCTCGGTATCTTTGCCAGCCGGTCGGTATCAAGTTTACGCCCACTCATTTGACGCTTACAGGAACCGTAAAGACGGAATCCAAGACAATGAACGATGGTTTGTTTCTCTGATGTCAAACGACAAGGAGATTTCTAAAACCAATTTGACCCCTGAACTTGAAGACGGCAAAGATGAAGTGGCGATGACCGCCGTCATTGAAACCGAGCTTACGCTCACCGAGCCAGTCAACCAAATTAAAGCCATGCATGGCGCCTTCGTGAATGGCGGCGAGTTTGGTTCTGTTGGCGTGTCGGCGGTAATGTTTGTTGACATGAACCAATCGAACCCAGAGTGCCTTTTGGTGATTGATAAAACCGCCGACAAAGAGGTTGTCGCTCCTGGCGAACTTATTACTTATACCATTACCGCGCGAAATGACGGCGGGGCGAACTGCACCGGCACCGGCACTTACATTTATGATTTTCTGCCGCCGCAAGTAACATACGTAAGCGAAACTCATACGAACAACATGCACGTGCCCGGTCCAAACGCCTATTACTCTGACGGTCATTATGTCTGGTTGGCGGCCACTACGCCGCTTACGCCGGGCGAAGTGGCGACGGCTGTCATAACCGTTCAGGTTAAGGTTGAAGATGAGGTACAGCTTTCTTGCGAGAAGGAAGGGATAGTCAATCAAGCATACGCGACCAATAGTGAATACAGCAATCGTCGAATCCTTGTTTACAGCAATCCGCTGGTTATTAAGTGCGAACCGGAACCGGCGCCGGAAATTAATGCAACAATTGCGCCAGCGCCCAACCCGGCGTACACGGACGAAGCGGTGACGTGGACGGCGACTCCGTTTGGCGAGTGCCCCGGGCCGTTTAGCTATTCGTGGACGGGAGATGATGGGCTTACCGGCTCCACTCGGTCAATTACGCATGCATACGCAAACCCGGGAAGTTATTACGCGACCGTGACCGTTTCCGCGCCGGGTTGTCTTCCGATTACCAAACAATCCGCGGTGCCTCTCGTGGTTAAATCTCGAGAACCGATTACGCTTAGCTGTTCCCCGACGCCGCAAGTGGCGCAAATTGGAAGGTCGGTCACTTGGGAGGCCTCCGTTACTCCACCAAATCCTCCAGGAGGAGGAAATTATTCTTTCTCGTGGTCCGGCGACGAAAATCTATCCGGCAACTCGCAATCAGTCACTAAAACGTACGCAACTTCAGGCGTTAAGACTGCGCGCGTTTTCTTGACCAATGTTGCAAATTCTCCGGTGTGCTCCGGTACGGTCAGAGTACAGGATAATCCGAATTATCAGGAAATTTAAGAGATAGTATTTAGCTTTTTAGCTTGTTGGCTTTTAACTTTGAATTACAAAACTCTACATTCGGCGCGTTTTTGGAGCAAACGGCGTAAAAATCTGTTGATCTTTCGCCTCCCTCTCGCTCCATCGCGCTGTGTGAGTTGCTCCAAAAGCGCGCTTTCATGAGTTTCGTAATTCACAGTTTTTTAAGGAAAGGATACGGGCAACAAAAAATACCCGCTACAAGGTGTAGCGGGCATTCTGCTTGAAAAATTGAAAGGGACTGTTGCCGAATGGCAAAATCGTCGTTTTTGCCACGCAGAAATAAGGGTTATTTTGGACAAAAAGTGACAAAAACGCTATTCGGCAACAGTCCCTGAAAAACCAATCGCCCCCTATGGAGGCGGCGTCGCCGCAACGAGCGGCGCATCTGGGGTTTTCCCCGTCGTACTACTTGTTGTGCTCTTCGCTTTCTCCGACGGAGTCACAACCTTGAGATTGCTTGGAGGCGCCGGTTTTGCCGGCATGATAGGCGGATTCACCATGAAATCCTTGAGGATTCCGTCAGGACCGAAGTTCGCGGTCAGCATCTTAATGGAATTCCTCATTTCGTCCGCCGCCTGTTGCGCCTGCTCAAGTCTCCTTCCCGACCCGATGATTCCAAACGGACCAAGAGCCGCTCGTCCCATTATCTTTCCATAGTTCGGCCTGTTCATCCGGAATTCGCTCCGCCACATATACATGGCCATGCGGCCGCCTTCCCCGTACATGCTTAGCTGCATCGGAGCACCAAGAAGCAGGAGCACCTCGTCGAGGGTGGTCTTCCCTTTGATGAGCTTGGGAACAACCTCTTCTGGAGTGAGCGAGGGGCCGATACTGACCAACGACTGCTCAAGACCCCCTATGTCAACCTTCTTGGAGGGCTTTTCTTTTCCCTTGCCGGCTTGAGCCAGCGCCGTTGAGGTGCCGAAGCACCCGAGAATCATGGCGAGAGTAGTCACGATCGCCGCAAACTTATTAGTTTTCATTTGTTTTTTCTGTGGCGACCGCTGGTTTTTGTTGTTTTTGTTTTCGGTCGCTCAATTAAATCGGCGCTGTCGCACTAATCTAATTGAGCGGCCGAACGATTGGTTTTCCAATGAGCAGTAAACTGATTAGACCATATATTTATTTGGCATTTTGTCAATAGGTCTATCCACACCTTTATCCACAGCTTATTAGAAACGGACGGCAGCGTTGTTCAGGAGGGAAATCCGGGCTGGCAGATGTGCAATGAGGTACGTAAATAACAAATTACAAACAATATCTAGTGACCAAGCTAGAGAGTCTTAAGCTGGAAAATCTTTTCGATTTGAATTTGGAAATTGGAAATTGGAAATTTGAATTTGTTTGTGATTTGGGATTTGTAATTTGGTGCTTACATCCCACATTCTGGTTCTTTTACGGGAAGTTATTGAGTGGCTACCTATCCGGCGGAATTTCGTAATAATTGATGAGAAATTTCGCAATGCTCATAAATGGAGCGGTGAGAGAAGTGGCGGCAAACTCTACCCCCTGCGGTTCAACGGCATACAGAAACACAATAAACCGCGGGTCATAGGCCGGAAAGTATCCAAAAAACGAATGCAGAAACCGATCGTTGTAGTATCCGCCTCCTGCAGGATTGGCGATAAGTGCGGTTCCGGTCTTGGCCGCTATGCTGTATCTGTCCATTTTGTACGCGCCGTGCAGGAGCGCCTTATCCACTACTTCAATCAGCATGCGCGAGATTTCTGTGGATGTTTCTGATTTCAAAATCTGCTTTTTATCGCTCCCGCTCTCAACGGAACGGGAAATGCCTGTTCGATACCGTATGCCGGTTGCGACATGCGGAAGCACGAGGTATCCGCCATTACCCAAAGCGGCGAGCGCTCGCACCGTCTGAATGGGAGTGAGCGCGATGCCTTGTCCATAGGACGCGGTCGCAAGCTCAATGTCTCTGCCGCTTTCAAGGTTTCCGACAAGTCCCGCCGCTTCTCCGGGAAGGTCAATGCCGGTTTCTTCCCCGAATCCGAGATTTTTAAAATATTCTTTGAAGCGGTCTTTGCCGAGTTGGAGCGCCACGGTCGCGGCCCCGGTGTTGAGGGACTGGTTCAACGCCTCCTGTATGGAGATTCTCCCGCGGCCCTTGCCGTCAAAATTGGAAATGGTTTTATTATTCAACGTTAAGAAGCCGGCGTCGTAATACGTGCTCGTCGCGGTTACGATGCCGGCGTCAAGACCAGCCGCAATGGTGAGCGGCTTGATAATGGAGCCCATTTCATAGACACTCTCCACAAGCGGGTTGCCAAAACGGCTCTGATCTGTTTCTTTGCCGTAATTATTCGGGTCAAAAGACGGCGCGAGAGCCATCCCGTACACCCGTCCATTCTCCGGGTCCATAATAATGCCCCCAACGCGCGCGGCCGTAAAAGCGTCCTGAAGCTCCGCAAGCGTGTTTTCAAGAAAACTCTCAACCGTCGGTTCAATGGAGGTGATAATGTCGCCCTTCGCGCCTCTCTTGGACTGAACGATATTCTTCACGCCGGAGAAAATCTCGGCAAAAAAATTCTGGCGCAATCCGCCGGCATCGCGGGAGAGCGTATCATTGTAGTATCGCTCCAATCCATATTGTCCGGTGAGCGTGTTTGCGTCAAAACCCACAAAGCCAAGCAGATGCGCCGACAGACGGCCTCCCGGATAGAAACGCCACCGCTCCTTATACAGGTACACGCCCGGAAGTTTGAGCTCCTCAATGCGGGCGCCGGTCTCCGGGGAGAGTTTTCGCGCCAGTCGCTCTTCGCCTCCTCGCCCGCGCCGTGAAGCTTTTAACAGAAACTCATCCTTTTCAAGAGAAATGAATGTTGAAAGCGAGTTCCAAACTTTTTCAGGGTCGGTGATTTCATCGGGACGAATCACGAGATATAATCCAGTCTTAAGCGTGGCTCCCGACACAAGCTCTCCGTTTTTCGCGGAAAAGAAAATGGCGCCGCGATTCCAGAGTTCCTCGTTGGCATGCGCATATTGCCGCTTCCCTTTTTCGGCATAGTCATTCCCGTCCACAATCTGGACGAAATACAATTTGCCAAGAAGCAACAGTGTGGCCGCAATGCACGCAATGCTAAATAACCGCACGCGGGAAAGAAATGGTGGGTTAGATTTCATTGACGGCGGCGGCCGTGCCGACTTTTCTCCCTGAAATGAACCTGACCGCTTTCACATCTTCAAAGCCGCGCTCGTACGCGACGGAAAGAGTTACCGACTGCTTCAATGAGAGATACTCTGACTCAAGTTCCGACACCTTCTCTCCCAGGAGCGCCGTTTCCGTTTCGGCGCCATTCCAGCGAGCGCCGTTTAAGGCGGCGGTATTCATGAGATACACATAATACGAAGAAACGAGAAACGAAAGGCACACCAAAGACCAAAATATGCCTTTGCCGCGCTTCAGAAGCTGTCGTATATTTTTATGAACCGTTTTTTTCATTGTTGCACATATGCGCGTGTTTTTTCCAGTATTCGCAGTTTCGCGCTCCGAGAACGCGGATTGCGAGTTAGTTCATCGCCGGATGGCACGATCGGCTTTTTGGTTATTGCCGTTCCGACTCCCGTTTTATCCAGCTCTCTGAAAAAGTTCTTCACTGCTCTGTCTTCAAGACTGTGAAAGGAAATGACGGCTATTCGTCCTCCGGGCAAAAGTGCGTCCCATGCCTTGGATAGCCCCTCCGTAAGTCCCCGAAATTCGTCATTCACCGCGATGCGAAGCGCTTGAAAGGTTTTCGTGGCCGGATGTACCTTTCTGTGGCGCGATATCGCCGATTCAATAATGGCTCGAAGCTCACCGGTTGTTCTAATTGGCGTCTTCGCTCGCGCCGCGATAATCGCCCCGGCTATTCTTTTTGCGTAACGCTCCTCGCCATATCCTTTAAGCAGTGTTACGAGCGTCTCTTCTTTCCATTCGTTGAGAATCGTTTCTGCCGTAACCGCGTCCGTGTTCGAGTCTTTCGCGAACGTCATGAGGAGCGGCTCATCGCGCATAAATGAAAATCCTCTCCCGCTCTCTTCAAGCTGGAAACTGGAGAAACCGAGGTCAAAGAACGCTCGATTAATTCCCGAAATGCCGAATTCCCGAAGCGCTTGGTCAAGGTGGCGATAATTGATTTGACGAAAGAGAAACCTGCAGTGCGCTCTTTTTCCTTCTCGCGTGAAATTCAGAAGTCTCTGACGGCTTCTCTCTACTGCGTCTTCGTCGGCGTCGAGGCACACAAATGTCGTCGCCGCAGTGTTTCCGTTCTCCGCGTTTCCGCATAATTTCCCACAGAGTGCTTCAGTGTGTCCCCCGCCGCCAACCGTCGCGTCAAGAATCACCTCGCCGCGTTCCCCGCGCAACCCTTCCACAACTTCTTGTAAAAGAACGCTTTGGTGAACCATTGACCGTTAACCATTAACTATTAACAAGATGAGCCGACGTTTCAGTTAAGAGTTAAAAGTTAGCTGTTAATAGTCCCGAGTTGGAGTTCTAGAGAACTCCCACTTGCCCCAGTTTCTCCGCCAAACTATCCGCTTGTTTCTCAACGCCCTCTTTGTACTTCTGCCACTCCTTTTCATTCCAGAGTTCAACGCGGGACTGTACGCCGATAACCGCTACTCTTTCCTTCAGATTCGCTCGCTTTCGCAAAAAATCAGGGATGAGCACACGTCCAATCGTATCCACTTCCGCCTCAAACGCGCCCCCGAGCATGTGACGGTTGAAACTGCGCATGTCGCTTTGGAGCATTGACGATTCTCCGAGCTTTCCCGATATCTTCTCCCACTGCTTCAGCGAAAAAACGAAGAGACAACCGTCGAGTCCGGGCGTGACCACCACCTTCTTTCCCATCTCCGCCCGAAACTTGGCCGGAAGCGAAAGTCGATTCTTCTCGTCTATGGTGTGAATGAACTCGCCGATTAGCATGGGAAATGATTTAGGATTTAGGATTTAGGATTTTTGAAACACGAACGCGAACCCTTGCGCGGCGCGGCACAGTTGCACTCACCGTGACCGGAAGTATGAACTGTTTCCCCCTGTAAAAAACCCTGTATATTCTTTTTTCAATCCGCATATGTTTGGTGTTAAAAGTTAATCGTCAAAAGTTAAAAGTGTACGTCTCCCACTTATTCCCACTTTGTGCATATTCTATAACACTATCCCCCACTATATGGCATTTTCGTGTGGATAACCTGTGCATAACAAAACATGTCTTCCCCCACGGGTAAGAGTCGGGCTTTCCACCGAGAGTCTGACTTTTACCGTCTTTCCGGAGATAACAAAGCAGCCGAGCAAAGCACGCGGCTGTCCGAAAAGTCCAGGCAGTGGACTTATATCCCTCTGACGGAAAACATCACAAGTGGTGGCTTCAAACAAATGACAATATCCATCGTCAAAGACTTCTTGTCGATGTACTCACAGTCAAGAGCAAAGTCATTTTCCAAATGTTGAAGTGTCTTCGCCTGACGGCCATTTATTTGCGCCAAGCCGGTGATATCCGGCTTCACACAATGCCGTAATACGGCTGTCGGAAATGTGTTAATGAATTGGCGGGCCGTGGTAATTTCGCAGGGCCGGGGGCCTACAACGCTCATATCCCCGCAAATGACGTTGAAAAATTGGGGTAACTCATCAAAGCGGTTCCGGCGCAAGAATCGTCCGATTGCGGTGATGCGCGGGTCGCTCTTTGAAGTCAGGTCAATCCCTGCGCGTCCTGTACCGTCTTGCAAGGTTCTGAATTTCAGAATGGTAAACTCCGTCTGCATAAACCCCATACGGCGCTGACAAAAGAACACCGGTTCGCGCGAGGTAAGCTTGATGAGAAGCGCTATCGCGGCAAAAAGCGGAAGCAGGAGAACGATGGCGATACATGAGCATACGATGTCAAATATGCGTTTTGCGTTCAAAGAAACCTCTCTTTCTTTTGTCCGTTCCTACCCTACCAGCGTAAGTGGGAAAATGCAGCAAAAAACAGCGCCTATCTCCAGACGCTTAATTCCATGCCCCGCTATTGCAGTATTTTGCAAAACACTGCAATAGAGGGCGTCATAAAACGATGATTGTATTTTCCAATCCACAATTCTCACCGAAAAGCTGCCCGCCCAGCTTGCGCGGACTAACCGTTTCCCTTCGATCGAAGCATCGGGAAGAAGATGACTTCGCGAATGTTTCTTGCGTTTGAAAGAAGCATGGTCATGCGGTCAATTGATATCGCAAGGCCTCCGGCCGGCGGCATGCCGTATTCAAGCGCTTCAAGAAATGCCTCGTCGCTTGGCTGGGCCTCTCTGTCCCCCGCCTTCTTGTTTTTCTCCTGCACCCAAAATCGTTCGCGCTGGTCAAGAGGGTCGTTGAGTTCCGAGAATGCCTTCACGATCTCCAATCCGCCGACGACAATCTGAAACGCGTCTACCAGCGTCTCATCTCCTTCTTTCTTTTTGGCGAGCGGAATGTAGTTTTTCGGATACTCCGTAATAATCGTGGGTTGGATAAGTTTGGGCCGAATTGCCTTTTTGTAAATGCTATCCATGATTTTCTCCGCGCTATCGGCGGCGTCAGACTTGACGCCAAGTTGCGCTGCCTTGAGAAAAAGTTCATCGTGGGTACACTTCTCGGGATGCGGAATAAGCGCGTAGCGCTGAAGCAATTCAAAATACGTCGCTCGTGTGAACGGCTTCCCGAAATCAAGCTCATTCTTGTCAAAAGTGACGGGTGGCTTGCCGTGCACGCTCTCTACGATGTCTTTAAGCACCCGCTCCACAAGAACTTGCTGTTTCGCGCTGTCGCTGTACGCCTCGTACCATTCAACGGTAGTGAATTCCGGATTGTGCGTCACGTCAATCCCTTCATTTCTGAAACTGCGCCCTATTTCGTACACTTTCGGAAAACCGCCGATGAGAAGCTTTTTTAAATCAAGTTCCGGCGCGATACGCAAATAGAGGTCAACATCGAGCGCGTTGTGGCGCGTAATAAACGGCTCCGCGTTTGCGCCTCCCGCAAGTTCTTGCAGTATTGATGTTTCCACCTCCAAGAACTCTTCCGCGTCAAGGAGTCGCCGCAATGTGCTGACAATTCGAGAACGCAATATGAAGCGAGCGCGTACCTCCTCATTCATAAGAAGGTCAAGATAACGTTTGCGAAAACGTTCCTCTGTGTCGGTAATTCCGTGCCATTTCTCCGGGAGCGAGCGAAGCGTCTTGGTGAGCATGCGCCACTCTTTGACCAAGAGTGTCTTTTCCTCCCTCTTGGTGAGAAAGAGCGCGCCGCGCGCTTCCACGAAATCGCCGATATCCACGGTGTCGTTCCAGAGTTTGAAGAGGTCATCGGAGAGCTTATCCTTCTTGATGAGCGCTTGAAACTTCCCGGTACCGTCAAAAAAATCCGCGAATACAAGTCCTCCCTGCCCACGGAGCGCCATGATGCGGCCCGATAGTATGAGTTCCTTCTTTTTTGCGAGTTTTTTGAAATTCTCTGCCGCTTCCGCAAGCGTCGCGCTGGTACGCGTTGAAACCGGATAAGGATTCATCCCCTTGTCGCGGAGTAGTTGGAGTTTTTTGAGCCGAGTGGCGCGGATTTCCTCGAGGGATGACATGTATCAAATTTCTAGAGGTGATTAGAAATTGCGGAGCTTATTCTATGTGCGCCACCGTGTATGTAACAGCGCCTCCAGGCGTCTTTACGGTTAAGTTCTCGCCCTTTTTCTTGCCAAGAAGCCCGCGTCCCAGAGGAGAATTAATCGAAAGTTTTCTCTGGCCTAAATCGGCTTCCTCCGACCCCACGATTTTATAAGTTACTTTTACCGTGGCGCCGAGCGGCAGGATGGAAACGGTTGAACCGATATCAACCATCTCCGTATGATGCATCTTCATGATGACCGCGGACTGAAGCATCGCTTCGAGTTTCTTGATGCGGTCCTCTATGTTCGCCTGCATTTCGCGCGCCTCCTGATACTCGGCGTTTTCCGAGAGGTCGCCGAGCGACTTGGCGTACTCAAGACTCTCGGCCACTTTTTTTCTCCCCTCTGTTTTCAATTGCTCTAACTCTTTTTTGAGCTCATCATATTTCTCCTTGGTAAGATATTCGCGTGGGTCAGACATATTCACCGTTTGTTAGATGCTGCTAAACTCCAAAAGTGTAGCCAGTTTTTTACGGTAAGTCAACTGTTCGAGGAGCTTTTTAGCTTTCTAGCTTGCTAGCACTTCGTAGCCGCAATCTTTTCCTAAACAGCTAAGAAGCTAGAAAGTTAACAAGCTAATTAGCTGATTTGAGGTACTCCGGCGCATATACTTGAATCCATTCCAATAATTGCCTGCCGACAAACGTCGCACCTATCGTGTTTTCCCGAGGACCTCGTTCCATGATGATGGCAAACGCAAAACGCGGCTTCTCGTATGGGAAAAACCCCGCTACCCACGAGTGCACCAATTTCTTTGAAATGCCGAGTTCGGCGGTTCCGGTTTTTCCCGCGACGCTAACCCCGGGAATGTAAAGCCCGCTTGCCGTGCCTCCAGCCGTCACGGCGTCGCGCATGCCTTCCCGCACAACCTCAAACGCGGACGCATCGATGGGAATGAGCGTATACGCGGGAGAAACATCGTCCTCGTGGAGGAGTCGGGGTTCAAGTAATCTTCCGCCATTCCCCACCGCCGCGATGGCACGCACGACTTGGAGCGGGGTAACCTGAAACCCATATTGCCCGATTGCCGTATGATAGGTGTTGCCGAGATTCCATGATTCGCCGTCAAATGTCCTCCGTTTCCATTCCGGAGTCGGGATAACCCCCGCCTCGCCAAAAAAATCGTTCCCCGGCGGCTCCTCGCCGAAACCGAACATGCGAACGTATTTCTCAATCTTTTCTATCCCCAATCCTCTCTGTTCCTCAAATCCGCCTCCGATTTCATAGAAATACACGTCGGAAGAGACGGCAATGGCTCTTCGCGCATCCACCGCTCCGTGCGCTTTCCAATCCCTAAAAACGCTCGGTTTGTTTCTGTCAAACGGGTTGGGTACGGATATTGAACCAGTGCTTACGATTTCTTTCTCCGGGGTGATGACCCCTTCTGCAAGAGCGGCAAGCGCGATGAATGGCTTTATGATAGAGCCGGGGGTGTATAACCCATTTGTTGCACGATTGAGAAACGGCATCTGCGGACTATCAAGCGCTTTTTGTATAGCGACACGGTCAACGCCGTCGGTGAGTATTTGCGAATCATATTCCGGAAAGCTTACAAGCGAGAGCAATTCCCCGTTCTTCACGTCCATGATAACGGCGGCGCCCCCCGTAAAACCGCGCTCTGTGGCGAGGCGCTCTATGAAGGTATAGAGCGCGCGCGATATTCGCGCGTCAATAGAGAGGGTGACATTTCCTCCGTCCTTTGGCGGCTTGAGGACGCTTTCGGACGCGACGTTGCCGAACGCGTCCGTTTCCACGATTTTAATGCCGTGTTGCGGCGCGATGTATTCGTTGTAGTATTTTTCCACGCCAGCGCGCCCTTCAAAGTCAACTTTGTAATAAAATCCGAATTTATCCTTTGAAGGATATTTCATGAATCCAAGCACATGCGCAAGTCCCGGCTCGCGAAGATACGCACGCTTGGAAAATTCCGGCTCGGTCCGGTCAACGATATTCCACGCGAGCAGAATCTTGTTCCGGTCATAGAGGACGCCGCGCGAGCCGAAAATCAGGCTGTGGCGCAATCGATTCTGCGCGCTAAGGTCTGCGTAGCGTTCGCCGTCGCGTATCTGCAGCGAGAACGTCCGGAGGAGTATGAGAATGAGAGCAACACAAAAAACGCCCCCGAGCATGAGTGCCGTGCGGCGTGAAATTGGCCGTTCAATGCGCCCTTCAAATTGATGCCGGTCAAATTGCGGGAGATTGCTCGCGTCCAGAAACACTTCGTTCGGATACACCTCGCCCCGCGCGCGGCGACCATTCCTCTGTTTGCGCAAGAAACGCATGAAATTACGCATGTCGTAATAATACTAGAACCGCGCGCAACGCGCGCCCATCACTGCCGCAATGCGTACCAGCGCATTCGACGCTTCAGGGCCGATAAAACAATATACAATGACACGGAAATAAGTGAAACGACGAAGGCAAAACCTCCGTAACGGGAAAGCGGCACTCCGTAGAGAAGGTCCAGAAGGAGCGCCGCGAAGAGCATTTCAAGGAAATACTCAAAAAGGAAGAAAAAAATTGCGCCGCTAAGCAGCACCGCCCACCACGGCAGAATGAACACCGCGGCTATAAGCAGTGCATCGGTGATGATCCGCCAAAACACTCGACGATACTCCTGTGTCATATGCTACTGCGGCAAGGCCGCTTTCCCGCTGCCCGATTCTTCGCGACGCGCGACTTCGTCAACTTCTTGTATCTCCAAAAGGCGCAGAGATTCAAGCGAAATCGGATTTCTGAAGCGAACGATTTGGAACGAATCGGCCTCGTTGGCCTCTACAGCGGCCACCACTGCAAGCACGGCGGGATTAAAACCCGGCATCGTCACGTAATCTCCGGCCGCGACCGGCACCCCTTTCGGCAGCACCGCCCTGAATTCTCCGCCACCTCGTCCTTCTGCCTCGACGGGAATGGTGGCGTTTCCATGAAGGATGACCACGTCCGTTTTTACTCCTGCCGTGGAGAAAAATGCAACGAGCGACGTGTGAGAAAATACCGCGCTCACACTGCCGAGTGCCACGGACCCGAAGAGCGCGAGGTCGCCCATACGCACGCCGTCTTCTGAACCGATGCTTATGACGGCAGTGTCGTATGGAGATTTGGGAGGTGTCGCGAGAACCGCGGCGACGCGGCGTGCTTTTTGCCCCTCCACACCGCTTCCGAGCTGTTCCTTGAGAATCCTGTTTTCGGAGAGCAGAATCTCCCGATCAAGGAGAAGCGCTTCTGTCCGCGAGAGTTTCGCGGAAAGTTCCCGCGCGTTAAGCATCAATTGCCTTTTGGACACGAAGAAAAAATAAAACTCCTCTGCCATACGGACGGCGGAAGACTTCGCCTCCAGAAATGGAGCGGCGGCGATAGCAGTGGCTCTCTGAAGCGCGGCGGGATACGCGACGTAAAAGATGGTGAGCGCAACTAAAAAGCATACCGGAATCCAAAACTCCGCGACGAATTTCCCTCTTTTTGCGCTATGCGTGAAGCGGTAATTCATCTCTGCTCTCAATAAGCACGTCTTTATAACGCTCAAAATCCTCCAGGATGATGCCGGCGCCACGCGCGACCGCTGTCATGGGGTCGTCGGCACAATGCACGGGTATGTTGATGTTCTCTGCCAAGAGCTCGCCCAGTCCGCGCAAAAGTCCTCCGCCTCCGACAAGGTAGAGTCCGCGTCCGATGACATCGGAAACTATCTCGGGTGGCGTGGTCTCAAGCACTTCCCGCACCGCTTCAATGAGGATGTCCACCGAGGATGTGATTGCTTCCCGCACGTCGGCGTCGGTGACGACGATTTCGCGTGGAAGGCCGGTTACGAGATCGCGACCGCGGATGGCGGCCTCAAGCGGCGCCGGTAACGGCAGGACGGAACCGATAGCGATTTTGAGATTCTCAGCGGTTTTCTCGCCGATGAGCAGTTTGTGCTCTCCCCTAATGAACGAGATGATGTCCTGATTGAACTTGTCGCCCGCGACCTTCATGCTTTTTGAGCGTACAATGCCCCCCAGTGAAATAACGGCGATGTCGGATGTGCCGCCGCCTATGTCAACTATCATGTTCCCCACCGGGTCGTTCACCGGAAGGCGTATGCCAATCGCGGCGGCCATGGGCTCTTCAACGATGAACACGCGGCTCGCGCCGTTGTTCCTGGTCGCGTCGCGCACGGCTCTCGTTTCCACGTTGGTGATGCCGGACGGAACTCCGACAACGACGCGCGGACCGAGCAGTTTGCGCGAATTCGCTTCGGCGCGCCGGATAAGGTACGCGAGCATCTCCTCCGTTACCTCAAAATCGGAGATGACGCCACCGACAAGTGGCTTCACCGCCACGATGTGCGCAGGAGTGCGGCCAAGCATCTCTCGCGCCTGCGCGCCGACAGCGACCACCTGCCCGGTCTTCTGATTCACCGCGACGACGGACGGCTCATTGATGATGATGCCCTGCCCGCGCATGTACACCAGAGTGTTTGCCGTGCCGAGGTCTATGCCGATATCGTTGGAAAGATATCCGTTCATCCGGTCCCAGTGTTTTTTGAGGTGTTCCTTGAACATAGGCGGTGTTGGCATTATATACGAATATCCGTATACGCAAAGCTTTTCAGACACGACACCATGCGTCCCGGGAAATACGATGACAATAACGCAAAGCGCTGTCATCGTGACCCAGAAGTCCGCCGAAAAACGCGGCCTCTACGCTGGAACAGCTCCGAATTCTCCGCCTGTATCTCTTCGCGTGGCAATCGCGCTCGGGGACACGGACGTTTGCCTACTGGCAAATTTCTATTCTTTATAGGAGCGGTACGCTTTTTCGAATCTTTATTTCACCTCGTCCGTAAAAATCCTGAAAAAGTCTTGCGAGGATACAGGTATTCGCTTTTCACTCGCGCCGGCGCGCTCCGCAATGTTCCCGAAATGCGATTACCGCTTCAGGGGAGATGTGTAGAGTTCTCTACACGCCGCCGGCGGTCCTAACCACGGCGGCTTTATTTTCTACTTTTTCTCACCCTCACGCCGCCATCTAGTACTCAATTAACTTAATTTTGCACCCGATAAATCTGAATATATCTCTGAAGTTTGGCTTTGTTAAGCCATTTCAACCGCTGTATGAAGGGCGCAAAATTAAGTTAAAACAGCACTAGTTATCTATTCTTATCCATATCCATTCTTATTAGGACTTACGCATTTCTTCCTTTTCTGTCATTCCCGCGTAGGCGGGAATCCAGTATTTGGCCGTTTTTTAACGCCCTGGATTCCCGTTCCCCGTCTTCGCGAGGACAAGCTTCACGGGAATGACACCGATTGCGTAAGTCCTACTTATCTATCTTCATCTATCCGCAGTCTAGCGTGGAAAGCACGGCCGTGGTTTATATGCTAAATTGAAAGCATGCGGGAAAATTTAGAAAGTAGAATGCGGTTCAAAAGGCATGGAAGGAAGCGCTTTGGCCCGACACAGAAGAAAATACTTCTCCTGCTGCTCGGCGGGTTTGCGTTATCATGCGCTCGTTCACCCAAAAAGCAGTGGCATATTATTAAAGGAATGCATGAAACATGGAAGGATATCTCAAAACAGGCAGCCGAGCGAGCCATCACAAAACTGTATGAATCAAGGCTATTAGATGCGAAAGAAAATTCCGACGGAACTACTACCCTTATACTGAGCGATGACGGCAAGAAACGCGCGCTTACCTACCAGATTCGCTACGCAAAGATCAAACCGACGGCTCCATGGGATAAAAAGTGGCGAATTATACTTTGAGATGGTTACAAAACTATTCTTGCTGCAATTTGTCCTTTTTGTCCGATACTTCGTCAAGCTGGCGCAAAATGATTTTCGTCGTAGCCGGGCTACGCCTCAATCATTTTGCTGGCTTTCCTCGTCTCGAACAAAAAGTCCTAAATTTCGCTTAAAAATAGTTTTGTAACCATCTCTTTACGACATACCGGAAGATGAACGCGAAGCAAGAGACGCATTTCGCGACCATTTAACGACGCTTGGTGTCCGCAAACTCCAGCATTCCGCGGGCATTCATCCGTTTGATTGTAAAAACGAAATTGATTTTTTTGTTGAGCTGCTAAACATACGAAAATATGTCCGCTTCATCGTTGCAGACTCTATTGATGACGAGGTATATTGGAAACGTAAATTTAATCTGGACAAATACTTTTAGCGTATAAGGCACGGCCGTGTTTTACACGCTATCTACCAAAGACCAAAGAGAGGTACAAAGTACAGAGAGAATAATTGCAGTGAAGCTCCGCCGGCAGAGCTGGTGGCTTCTTTCCTTTCGTTTCTCGAGCCCAGCGGGCGGCCGCTCCATCCCCCAACAAAGTCGGGGGATTTATGCGGCTCATTAAGACGGTACGGTTTTGAGGAATTCGGATTCGGAGAGCATGTTGACCTCTCCGGTTTTACGGATTTTGACTTCAAGTTTGCCTTGCGCCAGGGTTTTTTCGCTCACGACAACGCGGGTCGGGATGCCGATGAGGTCCGCATCCGCGAATTTTTCACCGGGGCGAAGGTCGCGGTCATCATAGAGAACCTCCGCGCCTTTTTGAGAAAATTTCTCGTAGAGCTCGTCCGTGGCGGTTTTTACGCTTCGCCCTCCCGTCGCCAGCGAGATAAGATGCACCCGAAAAGGAGCGATGGATTCCGGCCAGACGAGTCCCCTATCGTCGGAGAGCAGTTCCACAACGGTGCCCATGAGACGCCCGGGACCGATGCCGTAACTTCCCATAAAGACCGGATGCGACGCTCCTTTTTCATCAAGGTAGGAAAGTCCCAGGGCTTCAGAAAATCGCGTACCAAGCGTGAAAATGTTCCCTACCTCAACTGTCTTCTTTTCTTCGAAATCACCCTGAAGTCCCAGGTCTTTTTTCACGTCCTCGGTCCATATCTCTTTATTAATAGCCGCGCGTCCTTTCTCCATCGCAAGTCCTTTGCCGCAATCGCCTTCCGATACATAAATCACATCTTCTCCGGCTTCAGAGACGGTCTGGAACTCGTGGGAAAATTTGCAAAACGAGCCGCCGGAAGCGTAGGTAAGGTAGGTATGCCCGCCAATCCCTACACGATTGAAAATTCGTTTGTAGGCGGCTATGGCTCTCTCGTAAAAGACAACGTGTTCCGCTTCATCGCGCGAAAACGAGTACAAGTCCTTCATCAGAAACTCGCGGGTACGAAGGATTCCGTTTTTTGCCCTTGTTTCGTTTCTGAATTTTGTCTGGAACTGGTACGCGGCAACCGGCAGGTCTTTATAGGACCGGATGTGCGCGGTCATAATGCGGGTTAATGGCTCTTCGTGCGTAAAGGCAAGCCCAGCTTCCCCGCCCACGCGCACCTTTGTCTTGAACCAGTTGTCTACCGCATCGTCGCTCCAGCGGCCGGATGCTTCCCACACGCGCGGGTCCTGCAATGCGGCAAGGTGCAATTCAACTCCTCCAAGCGTGTTCATTTCATCGCGAATAATTCCGATGACTTTTTGCATGACGCGAAGCCCGAGCGGCAGAAACGAATACACCCCGGCCATTTCCTTGTGAATAAAGCCGGCGCGGATAAGAAGTGCGGCGTTTTTCGCCGTTTCGTCCGACGGCGCCTCCTTTCGTGTCTTCGTAAAAAGCTGTGATTGTCTCATGGCATGTTTCCTCTTTTCCGCCCTCTACCCTCTACGAGCTATCCACTAATCTTACGATATCCCGATACGTAATGAACAGCATGAAAAAAATCAAAAGGACAAAACCGGCGCTGTTCATCGCCCGCGTGAACTTCGACGGGATTGGCCTCCGTATAATGGCTTCAATGAACAAAAAGAGGAGCCGGCCGCCGTCAAGCGCCGGAACCGGAAGAAGGTTAATAACGGCCAGATTAACTGAAATAAATGCGGTAAATGACAAAAGGTACGTCATGCCGAGCACCCGCGCCTCGCCGACAAGCGAAGCAATGCCGAGAGGACCGGTAACCGCATCAAGGTTGGCCCGTCCAAGAACGGCTTGCTTCAAAAACCCGACGAGTCCCACCGTGACTTCACGGACAAGATCCACTGTCATGAGTCCTCCTTCAAAAAAGGCGCGAAACAAACCGAAACGCACTTCTCCGACGGTTTCTAAACTCACTCCAACGGCACGCTTTCCTTCCACGATCCCTTCTTTGGGTAAAACGGAAATATTTCCCGTCTCTTCATTTCGCTCGTAAAAGATAACGATCGCATCCTTACTCGCGCCAATGAAATTTCCTGCTTCAGCTGCATCCACTCCCTCAAATCGTTTTCCATCCTCTTCGATTGCAATTACGGCATCTCCCGACCGAAGTCCCGCTGTCTCGGCCGGAGAACCCGGAACCACCGAGACAATCATGAGCTCGGGGTTTTGCACATGAGCGGCGTATCGCCCTTCCGTCGCCGACGGCACTCCGGAAACGAAGTTTAGAGAGAGAAGGAGCCACGCAAAGACGATGTTGCCGAGTACGCCGGAGGCAAGTACGATTCCCTGTACGAAGCGAGACTTGGAAGTGAACCGGCACGCGTGGTCTTTGAGAACAACCCTCGCCGTATCGGAATACGGCACCCCCTTTGGTAAGGGGGATGCCGCGGCGGAATCCGCGTTTATCCGCGCCTTGAATCCGCGTGAATCTGCGTTCTCGTCTCCGTCCTCGCCGAAAATCTTCACGTATCCTCCAAACGGAATGAGATTGATGTTATACTCCGTTTCGCCGACTCTCTTCCCAAAAACCCGCGGCGGAAATCCAATGGCGAATTCATCAACGCGAATCCCGGCCCATTTGGCCGAGATAAAGTGCCCGAACTCGTGCACGAAGACGAGCAATCCGAGGATGATGAGAAACAATATAATCGTCATAAATCAGCTTTTTAGCTTGCTAGCTTCTTAGCTTATTAGAAAGATATCTTCAGACTAATAAGCTAATCAGCTAAAAAGCTAGGAAGCTATCTCCTTTTCTTTCCTCCCAAACGCATCCTGTAATTTTCTATTCTCCTCGTCCGCCAGTTTGTCCAGCTCCTTCTTGAGGCGGAACTTTTCATCCTCCCCCATCATGGCCTGCTTCTCTTTTTGCTCAATGTCCTTCAGAACCTCGTCCCGTATTTTGCGCAGATTGATACGCGCGGCTTCCAACTTTTCTTTCGCCGTCTTAAGAATGGCAGTCTTACGCTCGGAAGTAAGGTCGGGGAAATGCGCTCGGACCCCGCGCTCGTCCGCAGACACCGAGAGACCTATATCGGCGAGCGTGATGGCTTTTTCTATTTCCTTTGATACTGAAGCGTCGAATGGAGTGACGCGTAGCGTACGTGGGTCTTCAAGCGTAATGGTCGCAAGATGCTTAATCGGCATCTTGGCTCCGTAACTCTCTACGAGCACACTATCAAGCACGGATGGCGAAGCGCGCCCATTCCGCAGGTTTGCGAACTCTTTCGCGAGCCAGTCCTCCACCGTCTTGAAACGCTCATGCAGTTTGGAGAAGTTATATGACATAGATTTTAGGACTTACGCATTTCGTCATTTTCTGTCATTCCCGCGCAGGCGGGAATCCAGTATTTGGCCGTTTTTTAACGCCCTGGATTCCCGTTCCCCGCCTTCACGAGGACAAGCTTCACGGGAATGACACCGATTGCGTAAGTCCTAGATTTAATATCTAATCTCGAATACCGAATCTCGAAAAATAAAAAATGCGTAATACCAAAATAAGAAACTGCGATCTTAAATCTTCATTGTTTTAACATCGGGTATCGGTTATTTTTAGATATTCGATATTTGGCATTCGAAATTTATTTTGCATGGTACCTGATATATTACAACCATAATACCATACCGTCTTTTCTATTCCACTTTCGGCAATACCAGCGCGAGATGCTCAAACAGGAGTTTAAATGACGGGGCGCGATCATGGGCATATCTTTTCACACGGAACACTTCTTCAAGGGATTTACGCTGCGCATTCGTGCCGCCTGACGCTAAACCTCTCTCAACGTCGTCCATAAACGCAATGAGCTTTTTCTTCCCGTTTTCCTCGTTTGCGCTTTTGACCAGCGCCTGAACGGTTTTGAGTCTCGCGGGAGTTGCGGCGCTAAGAAATTCCCGCACTCGTTCAGACACCATGCCCACCCTTTCCGTGCCGATGCGCAAAACGAACAGGCGGGAAAGAAGCGTGGGAAGCAGCAACTCGAGCGTCGGAACAATGAGAAAAAAATGTGTCTCGGGCGCCGGCTCCTCAAAGAGCTTGAGGAGCGCGTTTTGCGCCTCTTTGGTAACGCCGCGGGCAGAGATGACAAAAATCTTCCTGCCACCGGTTATCGCTCGCCTCCCCGCCGCCTCCTTGAGGGAACGGGATTCATCAATTCCCATAACATCGTGGAATTCAATGCGAAAATCTGGATTACCTCTCGCGCGTATGCCAAGCAGGCGTTCAAGCGCCGATGAAATCTGGGGGACAAGCGCCTCTCTCTCTCCGGCAATCGCGTACGCATGATGCGTGAGTGAGTCAAACATGATGGATAGTTAGTAGAAAGTAGTTAGTAGCTAGTAGGAAGAGACAATCTGGTCGGTCTACTAACTACTATCTACTAACTACTTACTTTCTCTGCTTTCTAGCGTTTCGCAATGATGGTTTTCTTGTACGTAGGAAGATGCTCCAGCGCAATGCCGGTTCCTTTTGCCACGCAGAAAAGTGCGTCCTTGGCAAGCATCGCCTTGACGCCGGTGCGGCGGAAGACAAGTTCCGGAAAATTGCGAAGTTGGGACGTGCCGCCTGTCATGATAATCCCGCGATCAATGATGTCGGCGGAGAGCTCCGGCGGCGTCTCCTGAAGCACGTCTTTGAGCGATTTGACGATTTCGCGCAGTTCTCTCCCGATGGATCGCACGATTTCATTGGTCTTCACCTCGGCAGCGCGCGGCAAACCGGTGACAAAATCGCGCCCCTTTATCATGATGGACAGTTCCTCTTCAAGCGGCACCGCGGAGCCGATTTCTATCTTGATGGTCTCCGCCATTTTGTCCCCGATTGCGAGATTAAATGTCTTTTTGATGTAGTCTGCTATTGATTCGTCAATGCGATTCCCCGCGCACTTGACCGACATTGAAGCGACAATGCCCCCGAGCGAGATGACCGCGACATCGGTTGTGCCGCCGCCGATGTCTATGATCATATGTCCCGCCGGTTCATGAATGGGAATGCCCGCGCCAATTGCCGCGAGAATGGGCTCCTTCACGACGTACGCGTTCTTTGCTCCCGCCTTGATGGCCGCCTCAATAACGGCGCGCCGCTCGGTGGAGGTAACGCCGGCGGGAACGGAAATGAGTACTTCCGGTTTCCAGATGTTCCATTTGCCGAGGGCCTTAGTGATGAAATACCGGAGCATCGCCTCTGTCACGCGGTAGTCCGCGATGACTCCGTCTTTCATGGGGCGGTACGCGATAATGGATTCGGGAGTTTTCCCGAGCATGTTCTTGGCGTCGTTTCCGACTGCGAGTATTTTGTTGTCCTGTTCGGAAACCGCGACGACAGAGGGCTCGTTTAAGACGATGCCCTTTTTCGGCACGTACACCAGCGTGTTTGCCGTGCCAAGGTCAATGCCAAGTTTGGGAGTGAAGAAACTCATAACAGATACCAATCAACGAATGAAAACCAATCTACAAATACCTACGAATAAAAAAAGATAATGTTAGAAGCTGGCAACAGGCAGTTAATGATGTAGCACTATATCAAAGAAGAAGCGTTTAGCGTATAGCGCGCGGTCAGCGAGAAGAAGAGTTTGGCGTGTGGCGTTTAACGATTATAGGACTTGCGCGTTTGGTGTCATTCTCGTGAAGATTGTCCTCGCGAAGGCGGGGAACGGGAATCCAGAGTGTTATTTCAAGGCCTAGATTCCCGCTGTAGCCTGCCCTCGACCTGATTGGGGGCGGGAATGACAGAATGGGAATACAGCCATAATTCGTCAAACGCGTAAGTCCTAAAGTAAACTACCCTGCGCAAGCGCAGGGCGTTTCTCCAACCGAGCGCGTGGTTATAGGTTGAATAATTTTAGCTGACGCATGATACCAATACTATTCGGTCTTTCGATTTAGCAAAATTATGACGGCCGTCATAATTTTGCTAAAACTCTATTCCATCCTTTGCTTCTATGTCCGTTCTGGTCATTACCCGCTATCATATCGTATGTTCCGCCATTACCCTCGCGCGGAGCGCAGGGAGCTCTGGCGGGTCATTAGTAAAGTAGTAGTGGGAGCCAGATTTCCCAAGTTCCCAAGTTCCCAAGTTCCCAAAATAGTTTTTATCTACGGCCGTAGATAAAAACTATTGCGGGTTCTCTGTTATCCACGTACATCATAGTTATCTTGTATCCCAAAGAACTTCCGTAGTTCTAGAGCAGTATCTATTTCAGTAGCGGTCATGAATCGGACGTACTTTTTCACGTCGTAAAGTTCAACCATGTAGGCGACCTCATCTCGACATTCAAATGCATGAACAAAAAATGATTGGTGCATTTCGTAGAAACCAAGACGAAGAAGGTGCCCGCGAAGTGAATCACGAGCTTCTCGCTCGTCCTCCGGAATATCAAAACTCACTAAGCGCCATAATTTGTCCCACTTCTTTAATCGCGGTATCTTCATCGTTGCCAGATTGTATGTGAGCGCGCGTTTCTTCCCTTCTTCACAAAGCGTTATCGTGAAGGTTCCATCTTGATTGCGTCGCGCATCCACAAGATTAGATTCATACAGCGAAGTAATGGCGCGATCAAGCAGTTGACGATTGATTGTCCGCCACTCTTTTCCCAATTCCTGAAGAATCTTCCATTGCGCGTTTAGAGTACGGGCACACGAAAGCGCTATGCCTCCCTGAAGCAGTAAAAGAAGTTTCCTCTGTATGGAACCAACGCGCTTCCGCTTTTTTTTCGTTCGCTGTTTGATGTTTCGCATATGGCTCTTCTCCAGTTACCCCTCAAGTATAGCAGAATATACAAAATATAGTTTTTATCTACGGCCGTAGATAAAAACTATTGACGAGGGATAAAGGGAGGGATGCAAGGGATTGACCCCGTAGTACCCGCCTACGACGGGCAGGGATTTTGGCATTGTAAGGGACTATTGCCGAATGGCAAAATCGTCGTTTTTGCCACGCAGAAATAAGTAGGACTTACGCAATCGGTGTCATTCCCATGAAGCTTGTCCTCGCGAAGGCGGGGAACGGGAATCCAGGGCGTTAAAAAACGACCAAATACTGGATTCCCGCCGTAGCTTGCCTCGACCTGATCGGGGACGGGAATGACAGAAAAGGAGAAAAGGAAGAAATGCGTAAGTCCTAATAAGGGTTATTTTGGACAAAAAGTGACAAAAACGCTATTCGGCAACAGTCCCTATAAAACAGGGCTTTGCGGCGAAGGCGCTATGCCAAAATTCTACGGTGAGTTGACTTTGGGAGAGAGATGTGCTAGTAATATGCGTAAATAACCGTCTGTCTAAAGGGCGGAAATTGGCCCTTTGACAACTAAACCCCGTAGTAGTCCGCCCAAGGCGGAGCGCTACAGGGCAAACAATCAACCAAAAGCTTCGGCGCGTCGCCGAGGCTAGAAAGGCAAACTATGGCAACACCAACAAGCGGTGACCAAATAGTGGACCAAGTGCAGGATGCATTTGGCGCCCTGTACAAGGCAAAAATAGATTGGGGCACCTTTGCGGGATTGGCGGATGTAGAGGTGCGGAAATTAGCGCGGGCCACCGCAACGGAAGCGTTGAAATGGATAAAGCCCGGAAGTCCGTTGAAACACCCGCTAATGAACCGCGGATTGGGCATGCTCTCCGGCAGGATGGACACGGTCGCGGATAAAACTGGCGATCCTAAGATGAAGCTTCTGTATAGGAAGCTGTCGGACTTCATTGATGAGTTCTGTGGCGCATTCTTTGAACAAGGCGCCACAGAACACGAGCCAAAAAAGGCAGAGGCGGATGTCTTTATCAAAGAGGCGTTCGCAAAATGCGAAGAGAAGCTCATGGAAGACAACCTCCGGCTCCTCTTGGGAACGCTACCGGAGAACATGGATGTCGTTGGCAAAGCCCTCGCGGATCGAACGGAGGTGTGGAGAAAGAATAAAAACCTCCTCCACGGCCCGGAAAAGAAGCCGGAGGAGCCGGGCGCGCCGCTCGGAGAGCGGATGAAGGAAAACTTCGACACCGCCGTGAAGGCGGTAGACCGAGGAATCGGCGACGTCAATACTGAGCTTGCGAAAGGAACTCAAGGAATCAAAGAGGCCACAGAACGGCACCGCATGGAGCGAGAGGAACGGGAAGCGGTGCGTAGGAAAGTGAGCTATTGGAAACGGATGTGGCATATTGCGAGACGGATCGTACTCGGCAAGTAGTGACAAAAAACTGACAGAAAATGAAAGATAAAAATGAAAACCGTAGTAAATATCCTCAAATACGCCATAGGCGTATGCATCCTCATAGCCGTCGGCGTCAGGAACCTGGCTTCAACGATTAAGCTCCTCGCTGACATGGCGGCGTGGGGAGCGGAGTGGGCTGTTGAGAAAGCCGCAGAACCGACAAAGAAGTATCTGGACGGACTCGAGTGGCTCCTGCGCACTACCTTCCTCCCTTCTCTCGCTATCGGCGTCATCGCTCTCATCCTGGCAACATGGATTGGGTGGATGCGGGCAGTTGTAGGTTGGATGGGGGTGTGGTGCTTCGTGTGGACCATCGCTCTGGGGCACTATGCGGTGCCGCTCGCGGCGCTCATTGGTCTCCTCGCGGAGAAAAAAGAACCGAAAGACACGCCGTTCATACAGGGACAACGGGAACGGCTCGGAAGAAGCTTGAAAAAGTATGTCAGCTTCGTCCGGCAGGTTCTCATCTACGAGGCAGCGGCATTCATCACGTTAACCATGGTGCCTGTCCAGAACTACTGGATAGGAGTGCCGCTATTCCTTTTGTGGGCGGGGTTGCTTATCACAACCTCATACGATTGGGGTACAGGGACGGGAAAATGGTTGAAACCGGCAATCAGATTTGCAGGTTTCGCATGGATTGTCTGCTTTGTCCTCTCCTGCTTCCTCCCGAAGGTGAAGTTCTTCAACTTCCTGTTTTACAAAGGGCAGGAAGCGAGGAACGTAGGGGCGGGTCTGCCAAACAACCTTGGGGAGGTTACGGGGCCTCACCTGTGGGAGTTCAAGGAGGCGGTAGAGTCATGGGCTATCGCCAATTGGATTGGTCTCCTTGTTGCGTTTGTCGTCATCTGCATCTTCTGGATGTGGCGCAAAAAGACGGCAAAGGCACCGGCGGGGGCGGGAGGAAGTAGTGGACGGAGCAGTTCCGGAAGCGGAACGGGCTGGCTCGGAATGGCGGTCATGCTGGCCATCTGCTTTTTGTGCCTTGCGTGGGGGTACAAACACGTGGTTGGCGCTCATGAGGAGCACAACGGCCGGATTGCCTCGCAGCTGGAGGAGAAACGGACGTACGAGACAATGCGAGCCACCATGCGCGCCACAGAGGAAGCGGCGCGAAAAGCCGCCGCGGCGGTACGGCAGACAACGGCAGTGGCAACGACGCCACAGCCGGAAGTTTGGTGCGGACTCATTAGTCCGCAAAAGTATTCGATATCGCTAAGTACAAATCTTAGCGAGCGAATACCGCGCCCGGCGGGATGCTCCACTCATATGGAGCCGTCGGGACTTCCGTACGAGTTCTGGGTTAACGGGGCGAAGATTCAGAGGATTCCTTGCGTCCCAACGGGAATCCCCGTCGGGACAACCTACGTCCAGTACCGGTGGACGAACTCCTACTCCACCAACGTTGTGGTGGGAGTCGGAAGGGAAATCCGATGAGTTGATTGACGACGCACGAGCGGAGAGAAAAGAAATTGGCTTAGGCCTTTTCCAATCTCTCCGCTCTTTTTTTATTTCGACGCGGTTTAATGACTCGCCAGAACTCCCTGCCTTCCTAGGCAGGGATGAATGGCGGGTCAGCGAAAGGGGTCGGGGAAACTGTAGTTTCCCCGTGGAGGAGAGCAGTGAGCGAGTCTGCGAGCGAGCGTTGAGAACCGAGGGTTCTTAAAGGAAACTCCGCTCGCCGAACGCCCTGTGCTCCTGCACAGGGATAGGACGAGCGGAGTTTACTACCCTTTATTCGTTTTGCGCTTTTGCGGTATTCGCAAAACGCCGCCCATGGCTCAAGCCATGGATGGCGTTTCAACTCGCTGGACTTTTCTGACTAATTATTTAGTCTTAGAGCAAACTTTCCTGGCCCGATGGTCTTGCAATTATTGGTTTCGTTGGATTCTTGCACCTCACTGTCCGCGTCAACGCACGCCGTAAAATACCATGAATTAAGAGGTAGGTTATTAACATCTGGTCCTGTCCCAGTGCTTGGTTGGATGAACATGTCCATATCATCTAACACCTTCGCTACTTTGTTGCGACCGCCGATACCGATACCATCATTCACGAAAAATGTTTTCCCCAATATAGCGGTGTCGGCCGTCACGCCAGTATTTGTACCGAGACCATACACAATCTTGACCTTAAAATTTTTATTTAAGACCGCAGTCGTCCCTAGATTTGTAAGAGATATCTTGACTGTACTCGGCCCCGAAAGAAATACGCCGGATGTGTTTTCTTTTGGTACTAATCCGGTAATTATAAAGGAACTAATGATGAGGTCTGGTCTGCCAACAGTTATCGTACCTCCCGCAATCCGTCCCGCGCCCACCCCGGCACACGTGATAAAGAAAGTTCGAGAAGTAAGAATGGAATCAGTAGTAGCACCTTCAGAGTTTTTGTCGGTTCCCCAGTTGTTTACGCAAGTAATTCCATCCGAAGTTGGGTTGTCGTTTATATCCTTCCCAGTTGCCTTCCAGTTAATAGTAAAGTTGTCTCCCGCGGCAACCACCGGCGCCTTCCCGAGGTCCGTATCGCCTTGAGCTGCCCAGATTTTTACACTTACGGACTTTAACCAGGTGCCGTTAGCAGGAAAAACCGCCTGTGTTACCAAGGGCACCACAAAAATGAGGAGAAGCGCCGTTAGGCACAGGGCTACTCGCTTAGAAACCGTTGTGTGGATAGACATAGAGCATTGTTAAATTAAGCAAATAAAAACCGAATCGGCCGAGTGAATATCACTGTGAATATCACTGGCGCCAGTTTAACACACATATTGTTTCTTGAAAAAATAGTTATCCACAGGATTGTTCCGACGACCTTTTGCGTAACAGCTCACAAAGGCGAGTGGCGGCCTTACCACTCGTTGATTTCCCTCTCTGTCATCCTCGCGGATGCGGGGATCCAGAAAAGGATTGTCCACATACGGCCTGGATTCACGCATCCGCGGGGATGACATTACTCAAGGTTGTAAGCGGTTACCCTTTTGCGTAAGTGCCCCCACCTGCCGAAGAGTGGATACTTACCCTTTTGCGACTTGACAAATTTCTCCTACATGATATAGTTCACGACATGGAAACATTGCGTAAAAACAGTATAGCCATCTACGCGGGGCTTGCCGTTGCCCTGTGTATGGGATTTTTCCCACTTTCCTCCTTGAGCGCCCAAAGCCAGGGTCCATGTTACGCGAGAAGCGCAACCAATGGGTTTTTATACCTGGTGTCTTGTAACCCGTCGTCATGGCCGACTTTCGGCGGAGGCGGAACGGCGGGAGCTTCAGGGAGCGGTTTAAGCATTTCGTGCGCGCCTTTACCGGCAAACGGCGCAACGGGGCAAACAATCACATGGTTCGGAATC
>Ga0156263_109_pt1 | contig 21701 bp, 15 predicted proteins | sample RifCSPlowO2_12_FD_107912 | JGI IMG/M metagenome (GOLD analysis project Ga0156263, IMG submission 107912) | Candidatus Taylorbacteria bacterium RIFCSPLOWO2_12_FULL_49_67
ATAAAATATGTTGGAGATTAGGACTGTTATGGGGATATTGTATCACATTTTACTCCATTTCTTTTGTGGAAAAGTCGATCATTCGGCAACAGTCCCAGCATAGGAGATGAAGGAGGAACTATGGGTATGAAGGATTGATGATGGGGCTGTATTACGGGACGATGAATATAGGGTACATGTCCACACCTCTTATTCTCCCTTTCCTAAAGGGAGTGGCCGCAGGCCGAGGGATTTTAGAAATCCTCCAGCATCGAAGCTCGGCCACCTCCTTTAGAAAAGGAGGAATCAACGCCATGCATCGGCAGGTGTGGAGAGTTACTGAATAGGAAATTGACGGGCAGGGCTTGTTCTGCTACTATTTCGGCCATGCTAAAAATCCGATTACAGCGCGTCGCTCGAAAACATATTCCGATTTTTCGGGTGGTTTTAACTGATTCAAAGAATTCCACAAAGAGCGGCAGGTTCCATGAGATACTTGGTACGTACAATCTCGTGACCGACGAAAAAAGAATAGACGCCGAGCGCGTGAAATACTGGATTTCCAAGGGAGCGCAGCCCTCCGGAACGGTCCACAATTATCTGGTAAACGAGCGTATCATCCCCGGGAAGAAAATTAACGTGCTTCCGAAGCATCGTCCGGTAAAGAAGGACCAACCGCAAACAACCGACAACCAACCGCAAAAGAAGGAGGAGAAAATTGAACAAGTTGCGCCCGCGGAAACACCAGCTCAAGCAACTGAATAATTTATCACTGAATAACTGGATGACGGAAGTCATTTCCTTTATGCGATTCAATCATTCAATTATTTGTCATTTGTAATCCAATATGCTATTCTCATTTGAAGCAGTAATACTGCACGGTCGAGGTCTCTTTACGAAAGGTTAGCCAAAGACAAGCATTATGGCACAGGAAAGCGACGTTGCGTTTCTCGAGTACGTCATCAAAGCTCTTGTTGACGCTCCGGATGACGTCAAAATAAATCGTACAGTTGATGAGATGGGAGTTCTTCTCACGCTATCTATTGGTTCGGCTGATATGGGCAAGGTCATCGGTCGCAGTGGTAACACGGCCAAGGCAATCAGGACGCTCCTGCGAGTTGTCGGTATGAAGAACAACGCGCGCGTCAATCTCAAGATTAACGAGCCGGAGGGGGGAACTCGGCTGGAGCGTTCAACCAAGAGCGTTGACGAGGCGATGGAAGACCTGAAGATTTAGTTTTGAAGTTTGGAAGTTGGTAAGTTAAGACTTGCTACAGAACACCCGCACAAATGTGCGGGTGTTCTGTTTGCTTTGACTTGTCTAAATAAGTATGATATTTTAAACACTGGAGATTATGCTTGATATCATTCCGATTCATTCCAACATTCCGTTTGAGAATATTTGCAGATGCTGTCGCACAGTTCACGAAAGAAGCCATAATTACATTCAAATGGTAGCTGACGGAGATCCTCTCTTTCTTCTATCAGACTCTGCATTTGTTTGTAGCAAGTGTGAGACGATTGGCGTGGGCGTCCGCCTTTTTGAGACTATGGCGGCGGCGATTGCATTCGGAAACGATCTGATAGCTCGATTGGGAAAAGGGGAAATCATCAAATTGCGTGCAGCAACCGCTCACGGTAGTCCGAGGATTATCAGATTGGAGAATGACCAAAGATGGTTTATCGAATAGGATGTGGAGCCGTCCATTTTTTTTCTGGGCGGCTTATTTCTTTCTGGCCTTTTTCCCAACTACTATCTACTATCTACTTGCTACTAACTGACCCCCGTGACTTTTCACATCATCACCCTCTTTCCTCGCGCATTCGACTCCTATCTCGGGGAGTCCATTTTGAAGCGCGCGATTGAGGACAAAAAAATAAAGGTGAAGTTTTACAACCCGCGCGATTTTACTAAAGACAAACACAAGCGAATAGACCGCGCGCCCTACGGAGGCGGTCCGGGGATGGTGATTCAAGCCGAACCCGTCATCAAGGCCCTTGAGAAAGCCTTGAGAGATTTAGGATTTAAGGTTTATGATTTAAGAAAGAAGAAGCTAAACGCTAAACGCTTAACGCTAAACGCTTCTCCTAGAATTGTCTGGTTAAATCCACACGGCAAGCAATTTACGAATGGGAAGGGAATACAGCTTGCGCGGCATAAGCATCTCATCATTATCTGCGGTCGGTATGAGGGAATTGATGCGCGAGTCAAGCAGGCGATACACGCGATGGGAGCGGCGCTTGAAGAAATTTCCGTCGGCCCATTCGTACTCACAGGAGGGGAACTTCCGGCCATGCTTATGATTGATGTTATTTCACGGCAAGTTCCTGGCGTACTCGGCGATTTCAATTCGCGTGAGGAGGCGCGTGTCGCAAGCCCCGATGTCTACACACGTCCCGAAGTTTTCGACTATAAAGGCAAGAAATTTCGCGTACCCGCAATCCTCCTCTCCGGCCACCACGCAAAAATCGAAGCGTGGAGACAGGCAAGACGAAAAAAGTAGTTTAGATTCACGACTATTCTAAAGACTATTCAAAAAAGCGGGAGAACCCAGCTTACGTTCCCCATTCGTTCTTATTCCATTATTCGCGCGAATTATGGAATAGATAAGAGCACATGGGGCAACGGGGGACTGCGAATTCAGAGTTTTCGTAGAGATAAGATGCTGAAGTTAGCGGGTGCGGGCGCCGCCCATGAGACCGAAGGCGATGAGCGCGACGAGGATGAGTCCGAGGGAGAGCGAGAGCGCGGCGGCGGCTCCGAAGTTTTGCCATAGGAGTCCTCCGACAACGCCGGAGATAAGCGCCCCGCATCCGATGGCGGCATTGAGAAGCCCGTACGCGTTGCCGCGTTCCTCCGGAGACGTGAGCCGCGCGGCGAACGAACGCTGGACGCTATCGGTAAACGCGCTGCCGATGCCGAGAATCATGAAACCGAAGGCAAGCGCGGAGAGCGTGTGGTCGTAAATCATAAGGAGGTACCCGAGTGCAATCAAAAGATACCCGCCAAGAATTACCGGCTTGTCGCCGACACGGTCTGCCATGCGGCCAGCATGAACAGAGAAAAGCGTGTATGACACGTTGAAGAAGAGGTAGAACAGCGGAATAAAACTCACTTCAAGACCAATATCCTGCGTTCGAAGCAAAAGAAGCGCAATAGGGAGATTGGCGAGGGAGAGTATGAAGATGATGATGAGGAATCTCTTAAATGTTTTGGTTTGCGCTTTGAGTTTGAGCTTTACTGTCGCTCCTTTGTGACGTGCCGCCTGAATTTCCCGTATAAAAGCAAATGAGAACAGCGCAAGAATTCCGACAAAGAAAGCAGTCAAAAACACTCTATTGAATGCTCCCGGGAATGTTTCAAGTATGAGAAACGCGACTAGGGGACCGAGAATTGCTCCCATGGAATCCATCGCGCGGTGGAAGCCGAAAGAACGGCCTACCGATTCCTCGGTTGTGGAAAGTGACAGCAGAGCGTCTCGCGGCGCTTCGCGGATACCTTTACCGATGCGGTCAATCACCCTAATCCCAAAGACATGCGCCGCCGCGGATGAAACGAGATAAAACGGCCGCGTCGCGACTGAAAGGACATATCCTAAGAGGGCTAAAAGTTTTCTTTTCTGCAGTTTGTCGGAAAGACGTCCCGAAAATATCTTAGTTATGTTTGAAAGGCCGTCGGCAACGCCCTCTATAAGTCCCAAAGAAGCGGCTCCCGACTTTAGCACGGAGCTGAAAAATGCGGGGAAGACCGAAACTATCATCTCGTTTGAGAAGTCGTTGAAGAAGGAGACGAGCCCCATAAAAAATACATTTTTTTCAATGCCGAAAATGCGTTTCATTTGGATTATTCTAGCACGGGTAGAGCAAGTGGTGAGGAAACACGCCTCTCATAGAACTCGTTCGGCACACATCAGCAAAGCTCTCGAGCTTTGCTGATTTTCTACCCTCAAAAATTACTCTAAAGGGTGCCCTCTTTTTGTGGAAAAGGGGCGCCCTTTTGCCCACCCTTCTTACACCTTTCCGTTACTGATTGACAAGTCTTTCCTGCCGTCGTAGTCTTGACCTCGGCAAGAAATCATAAAACCATGAAAGCTCTTATCATTGGGAAAGGGAAAGTAGGTACGGCCCTCGGAGCGCTCGTTGAGGCGGAGGGTGGAGAGACATGCTTTTTTCCTCTCGCTCCAACCGGGCGACGCTTCCAACCTTACTTAAGAAGGTTGATGTTTGTTTTCTCGCGATACCAACCGATGTGGAGGGAATCATCGTCCAAAAGTACATTCTTGAGACGATTGCAAACGGGAAACCGGGCGCCTCCTTGGCGCTCTCTGACGGCCTATGGCTCCAATAGGCTGTTTCTTTTTGCCCTGTGGACAAACAAGTTGACAAAAAAAGGGCCCTAGTGTAAACTCTTTTTCACCTGCGGAATGAGTGAGTTCCGTCCTTTCCTGCTCACGTTTTGCGAATGCAAAGAAAGTGAGTGGGCTGCGGGCAAGAATTAAAGGCTTTGTCCTATATATCTTGCTAAGCGTCAATTAGTAATCTGTCCAAGAAAGAAGACCCGAGAGACCGAGGGCCTTTTTCTTTTTGCGCATATTTCCCAAAAACCAGGAGCGCGGCGGCTATGAATTTTGGGGGCCCTCGCACATCCCGCCGAGGCGGGCGGGCATATATAAGACGAAACGCTTTTATAAACTCATTATCATTTGCGTTAAAAATCAATCATGACCACAGAAGATAATCGCGTGTCGCCCGCGTGGCCCAAGAAATATTTTGGCGCATATACGCCTCCGCTCACCACGCTCCCGAATTTGGTAAAGCCGCAATTAGATTCGTTCAAATGGCTCCGTGAAGTTGGACTCAAGGAAGTCTTTTCGGAGTTCTCTTCCATAAACGATTATTCACGGAAGAAATTTGAACTCAGCTTTACCGACTTCAAGCTCTCGGAGCCAAAATACGACGAATTCTACGCAAAGGAAAACAAGCTCTCGTACGAAGCCCCGCTCAAAGTAACGGTGCGGCTCAAGAATAAAATCATGGGTTCCATGAAAGAGCAGGAGATTTTTATGGCGGATTTTCCGCTCATGACGGGGCACGGCACGTTCATTATTTCCGGCATTGAGCGCGTCATTGTGCCGCAGCTCGCGCGAAGTTTTGGCGTGTTCTTCACTGCGGAGGAGGCACGAGGCAAGAAGTATTTCGGAGCGAAAATTATTCCTTCCCGAGGCGCGTGGATTGAAATTGAAACCGACACCGACGGCGCCCTGAATGTGCGCATTGACCGCAAACGGAAATTCCCCGTAACCTCGCTGTTTCGCGTTCTCGGCGGCAAGGATGAAAAGCATATCTTAAGTCTTTTTGATTCCCATCCGGAGGCAAAAGCGCCCCTTGAAGCAACCTTTGCGAAAGACCACGCAAAAGCGACCGATGAAGCGTTCGTGGAAATCCACAAGCGGCTTCGCGACGGCGAGATCGGAAGCGTGGACAACGCGAAAGATTTCATCAACTCCATATTTGGGTCAGAGCGCTACGACCTCTCAAAAGTCGGACGGTTCCGCTTCAACAAACGTTTTGGGAAGTCCATGGGTGAGAAGGAATTGGATCGCCGGACGATTTCCCTCGACGACCTCATGACCGTTGTTTCTCATATCGTCTCTCTCAACAGCAGCGCCGAGGCAGTGGAGGACGACATAGACCACCTCGGGTCGCGAAGAGTGCGCTTCGTCGGAGAACTTTTTCAACAGAAAATCCGCGTCGGCATGGCGCAGATAAAACGCAACGTCCAGGACCGCATGTCCACGGTGGAGAGCGACGTGACGCTGCCGGTGCACTTCATCTCGCCCAAACCGCTCCAAGCGCGCATCAAGGAGTTCTTCACCACGAACCAACTGTCTCAATTCATGCAGCAGGAAAACATCCTCTCGGAGCTTGAACATCTTCGCACGCTCTCCGCGCTCGGTCCGGGAGGACTCACGCGGGAACGCGCCGGTTTTGAGGTTCGCGACGTGCATCCTTCGCACTACGGGCGCCTGTGTCCGATACACACGCCGGAAGGTCCAAACATCGGCCTTATTCTCCGTCTTTCCATCTACGCGCGGCTCAATGATTTCGGCATGATTGAAACTCCATACGCGAAAGTGAAAAACGGCAGAGTTACCGCCGACATCCAATTTTTGAACGCGCTGGAAGAGGAGAACTTCAGAATCGCGCACGCCGCCACAAAATGCGACAAGGATGGCGTGATACTCTCCGACGAAGTTGAAGTGCGCCTCAACGGCAAACCGGAACTGGTGAAGCGCGAGGAGGTCGACTTCATTGACGTGGCAACCGACCAGGCATTTTCGGTTGCGACTTCTATGATTCCGTTTCTCAATCACGACGATGCGAACCGGGCGCTCATGGGTTCCAATATGCAGAAACAAGCGACTCCCTGCCTCATACCGGAAGCGCCGCTCGTCGCGACCGGCATCGAAGAGGCCGCCGCGCGCGATACGGGCCGTCTCGCCATTGCGGAGGAGGATGGAATGATAAAGGAGGTGGATGCCCGCCGCATTGTCGTGAAAAACGCAAAGGGGAAAGAAAAAGAGTATACGCTCGTCAATTTTTCTCGCACCAACGGCTTTACTTCATTCCATCAGCGCCCGACCGTCTCATTGGGAGCGAGCGTGAAGCGCGGAGAAGTTCTTGCCGATATATCCTCAAGCGATCGGGGACAGATGGCGCTCGGACAGAACATCCTTACCGCATTCATGTCGTGGTCCGGCTCCACCTACGAAGACGCCATTATTATTTCAGAGAGGCTGGTCAAGGACAGCCGGTTCACCAGCATTCACATTGAGGAGTTCGTCGTGAACGTGCGCGATACGAAACTCGGACCTGAAATAACCACTCACGACATTCCGAATGTCGGCGAGGCAAAGCTCAAAAACCTGGACGAGGACGGCGTTGTGCGCATCGGCGCTGAAGTGCGCCCGGGCGACATTCTCGTCGGTAAAATCACTCCGAAGGGGGAAACGCAGCTTACCCCGGAAGAACGCCTGCTCCGGTCCCTCTTCGGAGAAAAAGCGCGCGATGTGAAAGACACTTCAAAACGCATGGAGAACGGCAAGCGCGGGCGTATTATCGGAGTGAAAGTCTTTTCGCGCGAGCGGGGAGACAAGCTTGACTCCGGCATCATCAAGCGCATTCACATAGAGGTAGCGGAACTTAGGGCGGCTTCTATCGGAGACAAACTTGCCGGACGACACGGAAACAAAGGCGTCATCTCGCGTGTGCTTCCGGAGGAGGACATGCCCTATCTCGTCGACGGCCGGCCGGTAGACATCATCCTTACCCCGCTTGGCGTGCCGTCCCGCATGAATCTTGGGCAAATTTTTGAACTACATCTTGGGCTTGCCGCACACACGCTCCATTATCAGGCAGTTGTGCCGCCATTCGCCGGAGCGACCGACACTGAAATCAAGGAGGAGCTCTTGCGCGCCGGTTTTCCGGCAAGCGGAAAAATGCCGCTCTTTGACGGCAGGACCGGAGAGCGTTTCAGTCAGGACATCGCGGTGGGCTACATGTACATCATGAAGCTCCACCACATGGTTGAAGACAAGATTCACATGCGCTCCATCGGACCCTACTCCCTTATCACCCAACAGCCGCTCGGGGGAAAAGCGCAGGGCGGTGGCCAGCGTTTTGGCGAGATGGAAGTCTGGGCGCTCTTGGGGCACGGCGCGGCGTACACCCTGCGTGAAATGCTTACGATAAAATCCGACGACATACTGGGGCGTTCCGCGGCCTTTGACGCGATTGTGAAAGGTGAGCGAATACGGCAGATAAACGCTCCTGCATCTTTCAATGTGCTGCTCAACACCCTGCGCGGACTTGCGTTGCATGTTGAGCTGAAAAAGGAAAATGAAGTTCCACCTGCGTCAGTCGCGCGGCGGTCGAGCACGTATGAGAGGCGAAGGGAACGTACTAGATAACAGATACCAATCTGCGAATGAATGCCAATGAGATGGTTACAAAACTATTCTTGCTGCAATTTGTCCTTTTTGTCCGATACTTCGTCAAGCTGGCGCAAAATGATTTTCGTCGTAGCCGGGCTACGCCTCAATCATTTTGCTGGCTTTCCTCGTCTCGAACAAAAAGTCCTAAATTTCGCTTAAAAATAGTTTTGTAACCATCTCAATCTACAAATACCTGCAAATAGGAACTAGGCACATTAGTAGGTATTAGCAGATTGGAATAGATTAGTATTATTGGTATTTGTGAAAGACATGAAATCCAAAACCATTTCCAGCATCAACGATTTCGACTCGGTGTTTATGCGGCTGGCTTCTCCCGAAGATATAAAGGAGTGGTCGTTCGGCGAAGTGACTAAGCCGGAGACGATAAACTACCGGACGCAGCGCAGCGAAAAAAACGGCCTTTTTGACGAGCGTATTTTCGGGCCGGATAGGGACTATGAATGTTACTGCGGCAAATATCGCGGCGTTCGGTACAAGGCAATAGTGTGCGAAAAATGCGGCGTTGAACTCACGCGCTCCATCGTTCGCCGCGAGCGGATGGGACACATAGAACTTGCGACGCCGGTCTCCCACATTTGGTTCCTTCGAAGCATGCCCTCGCGGCTCGGTCTTCTTCTTGGAATGACCAGCGCGGACCTTGAAAAGGTGATTTATTTCGCCGGTTATCTTATCACCGGCGTGGATTCGGGGGAGCGGGCGAGGTTGCTTCGCGAGCTTGAAGCGGAATATCGCGCCAAGGTGAAGACGCTTACGAAAGAGCGCGAACGCGACGCCTTTAAGGAACGCTACATCGGCGCCAAGCGGGAAATTGAGGACATCGTCAAGGGCGCAGTGCTTGACGAGGTGGCGTACCATGCGTTTTCATTGAAGTATGGCACGCTCTTTGACGCCAGTATCGGCGCGGAAGCGATTTTTGAACTTCTCACGGCGCTTGATTTGCCGGTAGTTGCGAAGACGCTTGAAGCGGAGCTTCTAAAAGCGGGGTCGGCAGAACGCGAGCGCATCAACAAGCGATGTTCACTCGTGCGTTCTATGATGTCTGCCAAGATTCGGCCGGAGTGGATGTTTCTTAAAACTATTCCGGTCATTCCTCCGGCGTTGCGCCCCATGGTTCCGCTTGACGGCGGGCGCTACGCAACCTCGGACGTCAATGATTTGTATCGGCGCGTAATCAACCGCAACAACCGACTGCGCAAATTAAAAGAAATCAATGCACCGGACGTCATCTTGCGAAACGAAAAACGCATTTTGCAGGAGGCGGTTGACTCGCTCATTGATAACTCCATCCGCCACGGGATTGGCTCGGCGGGAGCGCTCACGGCATCCCAGCGCCGGCCGCTCAAATCACTTGCCGACAATCTGAAGGGCAAGCGCGGTCTCTTTCGTCAGAATCTTTTGGGCAAGCGCGTTGACTACTCCGGCCGCTCGGTCATCGTCGTCGGCCCCGATCTTAAATTACATCAATGCGGCCTTCCAAAGCACATGGCGCTTGAGCTTTTCCGGCCATTCGTCATTTCGAAGCTGCTTCAGAAGGAGCTTGCGTTCAACATTCGCGGCGCCGGCCGACTCATTGAAGAGGGCGTTCCGGAGGTGTGGGCGATTCTTGAGGATGTGATTAAAGACAAGTACGTGCTCCTCAATCGCGCGCCCACCCTGCACCGTCTTGGCATTCAGGCGTTTCAACCCGTGCTGATTGAGGGGAACGCGATTCATGTGCATCCGCTTGTCTGCACCGCGTTCAACGCGGACTTTGACGGCGACCAGATGGCCGTGCATGTGCCGCTATCCGAAGAGGCCCAGCTCGAAGCGCGTGAAATTATGGCCGCGCACAAAAACATTTTGAAACCCGGCTCCGGCGACCCCATTGTATCGGGAAAGATGCTTGATATCGTACTCGGGTGCTGGTGGATGACGAGAGTGCTTCCGGGCGCGCGTGGAGAGGGCAAGATGTTCGCGCGCCCCAATAACGCCATTACTGCATGGGATTTCGGCGTCGTGGATTTTCGCGCGAAGGTTAAGGTGCTGGCGACCGACCAGAAGAAATATCAGGAATATGCAGGAGCGGTTTTTGAAACGACCGTGGGCCGGCTCCTCTTCAACTCCGTGCTCCCGAATGATTATCCATACATCAACAAGGAAATGGAACGAAAGGGGATGGCGGCGCTCGTTGACGACCTTATCAACCGCTACAGCATCTCTGAAATCCCCCCCATCATGGACCGAATCAAGACGTTCGGCTTCAAATACGCGACCTACTCCGGCATCACGTGGGGCATTGACGACGTGAAGGTGCCTCCCGGGAAAGCAGGAGTAATCGAGAAGGCGCGAGAAAAATCTGAACTGGCATACCAACAGTGGCGCGATGGACTGCTCTCCGAAGAGGAGCGTCTCCGCAAAAATATTGAAGTGTGGCACGCGGCCAAGGGGGAAGTGGAAAAGCTGGTGCAGGGGTCGCTTGACAGAGACGGCTCGGTCTACAACATGGTCTACTCCGGCGCCAGAGGTTCGTTCTCGCAGATTACGCAAATGGCCGGCATGAAGGGTTTGATTCAGAATACCGCCGGAGAGACCATAGAATTTCCCATTCTTTCGTGCATGAAGGAGGGACTCACGCCGATTGAATACTTCATTACGACGCACGGCTCGCGCAAGGGCCTTACTGACACCGCGCTCAACACCGCGAAGGCGGGATATCTGACGCGGAAACTTTTCGTCGTGGCGCAGGACGTCATGATTACCGAGGAAGACTGCGGCACCAAAGATGGCATCAAAATTCACAGAAGCGTTTCCTCCGGAATTGACGCGCAATTCGGCAAGAACATCCGAGGACGATTTCTCGCGGGGGACATCGTGGATGTCGAGGGCACCACGCTCTTCAAGAGGGACTATTTGCTTTCCAAGATTGACGCACTCCAAATCCAGAACGGGAGCGTGAGAGAGGTATTCGTGCGCTCCCCGCTCTCCTGCAGAAGCATTTCGGGCATTTGCCAGCGCTGTTACGGACTTGATCTCGGCAAGTACGAGGTCGTCGGACTCGGTGAAGCCGTGGGGACGGTGGCGGCGCAAGCCATCGGCGAACCCGGCACTCAGCTCACCATGCGCACGTTCCACACCGGCGGAGTGTCTTCGCTTGGCGGCGACATCACGCAGGGTCTCCCGCGCGTGGAAGAACTCTTTGAGAAGCGCGCCCCCAAAAATCCGGCGGTCATATCTCGTGTTGACGGCGTCCTCTCCGAAATCAGAGATTCCGGAAAGGAAAAGGTCATTGTCGTGCTTCCCGACGTCGCCGACAAGTCGAAAACTCCAAAAAAGAAAAGCGAGGCGGAATACGTGACAAGCTACAATCGCATTTTGCTCTTTAAGGTTGGAGACAAGGTCAAGAAGGGAGACCTGCTGACGGACGGCGCCGCCGATATTGACGAATTGTTCAAATACGCCGGCCGCGAACGAGCGCAAGATTATATCATCACCGAAGTGACCAAGCCCTATGATCTTCAGGGAGAAACCGTCGCGAGGCGGCACATAGAAACCATTGTTCGACAGATGTTTTTTAGGCGCAAGGTAAAGGAAAAAGGCGGCACGGGGCTTTCCGTCGGGGATATCGTTGACCCGCAGACACTCCACCTTGAAAACGAATCCGCCAAAGAACGCGGCGCGGAGGAAGCAAAAGCGGAGCCGCTCGTCATGGGCATCTCCGAGGTATCACTTTCCCGCCGGAGTTTCCTTTCCGCGGCGTCTTTCCAGCACACGACGCGAGTGCTCATCAACTCGGCGGTGCGGGGCAGCACCGATTCTCTCCGCGGTCTCATGGAGAATGTCATCATCGGCCGCCTCATTCCCGCCGGCACGGGGTTTAAGGGCGGTCCGAAAGCAGCCATGATAGAAGCGCTTCAAAAAGAACTTGAACCGGAATCGGCTCTGGAAGAGCCAACTGGATAACTGATGACCCACCCCACAAACTCGAAACATCGCAATGGGGCAAGTAACTGAATTACTGATTAACAAAACTTTCCGCCGATGACGGATGGTTTCTTGGCGTTGGCATCTTTAGCCGATTATTTTTTACGGCTCTACGCTTTGGTTTTTTGAGAATTGGTGGTATGCTTTGAAAATATGCTTACAGATGCTGACCTAAGGAAAATAAGGAAGTTGCTCGCGCCGTTGGCTACCAGAAAAGATATTGGCAGCAGTAAGAATCTCGGCGCTCTCTGGGAGAAATATGCCGCAATCAAAATAAAACTTGACAAGCATGAGAAGTTGATAAGGGAGTTAAAGAAAGCGCAGGTTTCGGAGAAAGAGAAGGAAGGCGAACACCCAATTCCGATTATGAACCTGCCGATGCACTATACTGCTGTTCAGAATGACGACAAAACAAAAACTGTATGAACACAACTGACCTGCAAAAAATACAAAAAGAATCTGCGGAGCAGGGACTGCCGGAGCAGAAGAAGGTGCTGTCGGCTTCGGATAAACTGCGGCGGAAGACAAGCAACCTCCCCGACCCGACGCACCCGCCGATGGGGTGGCAAGACGGAAAGGGGTACGACCATATCTTTCCGTGGGTTCACTTGCCGCGCTTTCACCCAACAGGAGGAAACGACACGGTAATTTTCAACGCACCCGACAAACCTGCGAATCAACTTATCCTCGGCGATAACTTGGAAGTATTGCGGACGCTCAAAACGGAGTCCGTTGACCTGATTTACATTGACCCGCCGTTTTTCTCGGGCAGAAACTACAATGTGATTTGGGGCGACACGAACGAAGTGCGCTCATTTCTTGATGTTTGGGAGGGCGGGATGGATTCGTATCTCGTGTGGCTGAACGCGCGGCTGTGGGAGATGCTCCGCATCCTCAAAAAGCTCGGCTCAATTTATGTCCACTGCGACTGGCATGCCTCGCATTACATAAAAACCGAGATGGACAAAATTTTCGGGTATGGAAGAGATGCAGGTAATCAAATTGAACCTGGCTTTAGAAATGAAATAAGTTGGTGCTATGCAGGCGGTGGAACGCCAAAAGGGGAATACCCAAGAAAACACGATGTCATTTTTTGGTATACAGCAGGTAACAAATGGACTTTTAATACAAAATATCGTCCGTATAGCGAAGGCACGCAACAGAGGGGCAGAACACAAATAAAAGGCATTTATTTCGAGAAAGGTTTACGAGAAGAAGGGACTCCTATAAATGATTGGTGGACCGATGTTAAAAAGATTACCAGCCCGACAGATCCAGAAAAGATTGGCTATCCCACACAAAAATCGGAAGAACTTCTTCAGCGAATTATCGAGGTCGGTTCTAATCAGGGTGATGTCATTGCCGATTTTTTCTGCGGCGGGGGGACGACACTCGCGGTGGCGCAAAAGCTGGCGAGGCGGTTTATCGGGTGCGATTCGTCTCGTGTAGCGATTTCCGTAACGCTTGACCGGCTGGTGAAGGTGGGCGAGGAGATGAGCGGCATCAAGAGCAATGTCAGCGCGGGACAAGGAGATGTTAAACAAACGAAGTTAGAAACACACGCGGACAAAGTGCCGAATATAGAGGTCTCGTATCTCGGAGTGTATCCGATAGAAAAGTTTGCAGGCACGCCACAGGAGAATTTTGTGGATTTTGTTCTTACCTGTTACGGCGCGAGCAAAAATACCGCCGAGGGACAGACGCATGGCTTCCGCCCACCCGGGCAGAGCGAATCGATTTTGGTCGGCCCCGCGAATCCGAACGAGTCCGTAAGCGGTAAAGAGGTGAAAGCGTTTTTTGACGAACTAAAGTCACGGCTGGAGCCGAATAAACTGGTGAGCGCGAAGATTATCGGCTGGCGATTCAGCCGCGAGGTCGCGGCGTATGTGCGAACTTTGGAGCAGTATATCTACAAGCACTCGCTTCCGCTCAAAATTGAACTGATTGCACTTGATTCGCGTGCGTTTCGCGCGAGGGTTTTGCAGAGGTATCCGGATGTCGGGGACGCGGATTTTCTCCTCCGTTTTTCCAAAGCGCCGGTGATTGGGGAGATTAAGATTAAAAAGGTCGGTGAACACGAATATGAGTTTGAGGCGGTTGACGCTTTTTCAACCAACGAGGACGGGTGGCTGGTAAACTGCCAGTGGGATTTTGATTATCAAGAAGGGCACTTTGCGGCGGACAACGAATATATTCTGTCGCGTGAAAAAGCAAAAGACAAAAAGAATGGCGAACATTTTACGGCGGTTTTGAAAGCGAAACACACTTTTGTGCAATCCGGCGAAGTTACGGTTGCCTGCAAAGTGCAGGATAATCTGGCGGGGGAGAGTATAATACATCGGAAACTCGTAGTTAAAGCGTAATGCTATGACAGAGCTAAACACATTGTATGTATTTATTGACGCATCCAATTTGTGGGAGGCGCAGAAGACCAAGGGAAGGTTTTTTGATTATGAAAAACTGAAAAGGTTTCTCACGGCAAGATTTAGCGCATCTTCAATTCAGGTGTTTTATTACACCGCTTTTCCTGCGGAAGGAACGCGAGAGTATAATTTAGACGGGAAACACAAGTTCTTTACCTTTCTTAAAAAAGGACTCAAGTTTACGGTCCGGAAAAAGGAATTGAAACGGATACCTGTCACAACAGAGCAAGGAGAGTCCATAGAGGAAAAGGGGAATATGGATGTGGAAATCACTATTGACGCGATGTATCACTTCAAGAAATATGGCACTGCCATTTTCTTTACAGGAGATTCTGATTTTCTTGCGCTGGTTACTCATTTGCGCCGCGGAGGAAAGAAAGTGTATATCTTTTCTTCACGGAACAATATCTCCGAAGAATTGCGGACTGGTGCGGACGGCTATTTTGATGTCTTGACCCTTTCCGATGATATTTGGGGACGAGAGTTGCGATTTCGCGGAACAGTTGACAAAAAGCCATAACAAAACAACCCTCCTCGCGGAGGGTTGCCCTTGGATGTGATACCCTTCCAGTTTATGGCTAAACTGAAAGACCGCGATAATGTACACCCGAGGACAGAGAATGTCAAGCAAATGTTATTCACAGGTTATGCAATACTTTTTCAGAAAACACGAGGAGAATTTCAAGGAATGGCGGAATGCCGGCTATCAAGGCATCCCGCCCTTCGGCGCGGAGTTTCTGAAGCATCTACGCTCACGCCATTTCAAGCCGAAGCTCGCGCTTTGGAATGAGGAGCAGTGGAAGAAAGTCCAACTGGAGGCGATAGAGCGATGCGTGTATTCCTTTGAAATTCTGGGCGAGAAGGATTTGCTCACGAACATCGTTACCGGTGGGGGCAAGACCACGATTATCGGCGCGATGATTGCGTACCTCATGATTGCGCATAATCAATACAAGTTTTTGATTTTGACGCCGAATACAATTGTGCGTGAGCGGCTTGTTGATGAGTTTGACCAACACTCCGATACCTATATCTATGAAGTGTTTCCATTTTTTACGAACTCGCACGAGCATCTGAAGAATACAATTTCATTGCACATAATGAAACCGACAGAAAGCGCGACGGGAGTACGCGCGGGGACGATTCTCCTCGGCAATATACATCAAATATACGAGCGAACCGATAACTGGAAAGTATTGCGCGATAATGTGGACTCGCTCTGCATTTTTAATGACGAAGCGCACAACACGAAAGCCGAGCAATACAACGACCTAATGGCGAAACTTCGGTCAAAGCGTTTTATCCGCATTGATACCACCGCAACTCCCGACCGTTTGGACGGTTTGCATCCCGACAGCAAGATGATTTTTGTGTATGACATCGCGCAAGCGATGCGGGACAAAATCGTCAAGCGGCCGATTGTGTTTCATCCGGATGTGAAGAAAGTCAAGCTGACTTACACGGACTTGGAGACAAACAAAACCATATCGGCTGAAGAAGTGCCGTGGGAGGAAATTGAAAAACGGAAAATACCGGCGCGGCGGTACATCACAAGTTTGAAACCTATGCGCCAGCAGATTGCGATTGCGTGCGAACTTCTCAAAGAACAGTATCAAAGAACACCGAAGCCGTATAAGCCGCTTTTGTTTTTGGTGGCCGTTTCAATCAGCGACGCGGAGAATATCGTGAAAGAATTGGAGAAAGTGGGCGAGAAATACGGCATTAAGAAGATTCTTTTGGTTCACAATGAAGCCGATGACGAGTTAAAGGAAGCGGCGCGAAACTTAAACAAGAACCAGCAAACCGAGTACGATGCCGTCGTGTCGGTGCTTATGTTGCGTGAGGGTTGGGATGTGCGGAACATTTCGGTTATCCTGCTTTTCCGCAAATTCAGCTTTAAGGAGATTGACGGGCAGAAGTTCTCCGTGTACGGGCCGCAGGTTATCGGTAGGGGACTTCGGCGCATGAGCAAGAATCCGGAAGAATGGGAGTCGCTCTTTATCGTAGACCACCCGATTTTGAAACACAGCTGGCTGTGGGAGCATCTGAAAGCGACAGAATATCCAGACGCGCTTGACCCCGCACATGTGATTGTTGATGAGGCGAAGATTCCCAAGGATACCTCGGCGCGAGCGGCAGACGAGGGTGAGGTGAAGCTGGAGGATGCGGAGAAAAAACTGGAATTTCAAAACCTGCCGCCAACGCCGGAGCCGCCTGAAGTCGCAGAGCCGATTTACGAGTGGCAGAAGTTCTTGGACAACTATCAGTATGACTTCAACCGGATGGATATTATTGAGGAGGTGGAGCGCATTAAAAGCTTAAACATTGATTCGGAGCATGTAACGCTTGAAAAGGCGGATATTCCGGAAGTTGAGATTCAGGCTATCGCGAAAGCGACACATACGGAAGAATGGGACAAAGACAAGCTGATAAAGCAACTGGTAAAACAGATTCACAGCATCGCGCGTTCTGCCCTGATAGAGTACGACAGCAATCCTGACGAACGGCAAGCGCAGATTGTGAAAATTATCCGAGAACATCTTAAAAAGAGACTTCTAGGCGGTTTTGACTTGGAGGAATCAAAAGACGAGCTTGCACTGCGCCGGCTATGGGCGGTGATTGACCAAGTTCGGGATGTATTTTTGCGGCCAGAACTGATTGAGGGTATTTTTGCGCGGAAATAACATGACTACGAAAAAAGGAACGCTTACCAATCTCAAGAAAAGTCCTGCGGGGAGAGAGGACTATGATTCAGCCTTGGAACGCGAGTACATGGTTGAGTTGGAACGAGATGCGGCAGTTGTGCGCTGGACTAAAAGACACGGAATCAAGATACGCTATTGGCTTTTAGGTTTTCCACATCATTACCTTCCCGATTTTCTAGTGGAGTATAAAGACGGACATAAAGAGATTCACGAGACAAAAGGATTACCTCTTATGCTGTGGCTTTCCACAAAAGTAAAGGCGCAGGCTGCAGAGGAGTTTTTTGCGAAACTGGGCTGGAAATACAAGATGATTACAAAAGGAAGAGCGGCTTTTTATAACAAGGTATAGTTTGAGTTACATGTCCACACCTGTAGAACAAATCAAAGAACGGCTCGGCATTGCCGATGTTGTGGGTTCGTACCTCAAACTGGAGCGCGCTGGAAGCTCGCTTAAAGCGAAGTGCCCATTCCACAACGAAAAGACACCGTCGTTTTTCGTATCGCCCGCCCGCGGCTCGTACTATTGTTTCGGATGCCAAGCCCATGGGGATATTTTTACCTTTGTGCAGGAATTTGAAGGTCTTGATTTTATAGGCGCGCTACGAGTGCTTGCGGGACGAGCGGGCGTTACTCTCACCAAAGTTGACCCGAAAGTTCAAAGCGAGTACGCGCGCCTGTATCTCTGCCTTGAAAAGGCCACGCGGTTTTTTGAAGAAACGCTCCGAAACAATGAAGAGGCGCGGCAGTATCTTCTTGGTCGAGGATTAACGGAGGAAACCATTAAAGAATGGCGGCTTGGCTTTGCAGAGCAAGATTGGCGGCGGCTTTTTGAACACCTCTTAAAGGAAGGATTCAAGACGGAAGAGATGGAAAAAGTCGGACTCATTAAGCAATCTGCCGGAGACAAGGGCCGGCAGTATGATATCTTTCGCGGGCGCATCATGTTTCCGATCCGCGACAGCGCCGGGCGCGTCATAGCATTTTCCGGGAGAATTCTTCCCGCGCTTGATGACGGGAAAACCGGTAAATACATCAACAGTCCTGAAACGGTACTGTTCAAGAAGTCGGAAGTATTCTATGGATTTGATAAAGCCAAACTTCCCATACGCATCAAGGACTCGGCGATTCTCGTGGAAGGGCAAATGGACCTCCTTATGGCGCATCAGGCGGGGTACGACAACACAATCGCATCGTCCGGAACAGCTCTCACGGATTCGCTTGCCAAGGGGTTGAAGGGCCGTAAAGAGGCGATGAACAATTTCGGCGTTCTTAAACGACTCTCGGATAATCTTTTCATCGCCTTTGACAGAGACAGCGCCGGACTGAAAGCCGCCGAGCGCGCCATTCGGGTTGCTCTGGGGCTTGGATTCAACGTAAAGGCCATCGCACTGAAAGAGAAGGACCCCGCGGAACTTATCTTGAAAGAGCCGAGCGAATGGGAGCGCGCGGTAAAAGGCGCCAAACACATCGTTGATTTTTTACTGGAGAATCTTCTTCATTCTGCAAAGGAAGGGAGAGAACGCGCTCTTTCCATTGAGAGGACCATCCTTCCGCTTCTTCGTCTTCTCCAATCGAGCGTTGAGCAATCGCATTTTCTGAAAGTAATCGCCGAGAAAAGCGGCCTTCGGGAGGAGGCGCTGTGGGAGGCGTTTAAGAAAATTCCGGTTCCGGACAAAGAGGGAATGCCGGAAAAGCGAAAAGACGCAACCTTCGCTTATACCACTACGACCAAGCGGCGCGTGTTCGGGATTTATTTTTTTGCGGAGTCAAGAAACGACAAGGAATTACTGGGGCGAATTCATGATAGCCTGCTTTGCATCTTCGGGGAAAGAATTCTTTTGGAAGAGTTGCGGCGGCACAAGGAGCTTCGCGATCCGCTTCTCCTTGAGGTTGAGACGCTGTACGGAGACGGAGTTCCGAGCGAGAAAGAAGAACAGGAACTCGTCAGTCTTCTTGGAGAGGGCCACGTGACGGGACTTCTTTCGGAAGCGATGGATAAGCTTGCGGCAGCCGAGCGCGCGGGGAGCAAAGAGGAAGCAGGGCAGCTGCTTCAGACATGCAAAGAGCTCACGCAAAAACTTGCCGCTTTCAAAGCGGCGCGATTTCAGTCTTGAGATTTAATGACTCGCCAGAACTCCCTGCCTTCCTAGGCAGGGATGAATGGCGGGTCAGCGAAAGGGGTCGGGGAAACTGTAGTTTCCCCGTGGAGGAGAGCAGTGAGCGAGTCTGCGAGCGAGCGTTGAGAACCGAGGGTTCTTAAAGGAAACTCCGCTCGCCGAACGCCCTGTGCTCCTGCACAGGGATAGGACGAGCGGAGTTTACTTGCTTAATCTTAGACTTCACAACACGCAGTATCGTAAAGCACAAAGCACAGTACGCAATCTTCAAACAAAACAAAAATCAGCCAGCATTTGAATAGTTTGATGCAGTCTGTGTCTCTGTTTGAATATTGGATAGTTTGTGTTTTGTTTGGGTTTCTGAATATTGATTGTGCTTTGTGGAGTTTTCGAAGATTGTCAGTAAGCCATTTTTAGCTATACTACCTAGGTTATGTCAAAAGAAAAGAGAACCTTCAAGAATAAGAAAAAAAAGAAAACGGTTCCCCGGAGAAAGGTTTTGAGCGGGCGTCGTCCGGTAAAAAGAGCGTCGTCCGCAAAAGCAAAATCTCCGAAGCGAGGTCCCGGGCAGAGCATGAAGGCAGAACGGCTCCTCGCGAAAGGCAGAGAGCGCGGCTTTGTTACCTTTGATGAGATTCTCAAGGAGTTTCCCTTGATAGAGGAAGACATCGCCTTTTTGGACGAACTTTACGCTCAACTGCATCGCATGGGCATTGCCGTGCATGAAGGCGGCCACATGCTTGAAAAAGAGGCAGAAGAACCACGTCATGGGAAGAACGTATCTCTTGGAAAAGGAGGCGATTCATCATACGATTCCATACAGATGTATTTGAAAGAAATCGGCCAATACCCGCTCATTAACGCTCGGGACGAAAAGGAGCTCGCGAAACGCATTCAAGCCGGCGACATGGAGGCAAAAAATCTTCTCGCGCGCGCCAACCTTCGGCTCGTCGTTTCCATCGCCAAAAAGTATGTAGGCCGCAGCCCCGACTTGACGCTCCTTGACCTCATTCAAGAAGGGAACCTCGGGCTTTTCAAAGCGGTGGATAAATTTGACTGGACGCGCGGGTATAAGTTTTCCACCTACGCGACGTGGTGGATACGGCAGGCAATCACGCGAGCGCTTGCCGACCAATCCCGCACGATTCGAGTTCCGGTGCACATGGTGGAAACCATCGCCAAGTATAAACAAGTTGTCCGAAGGCTTAGTCAAGACCTCGGACGCGACCCGCTTCCGGAGGAAATCGCCGTTGAGATGGGCATTGAGCCGGATAAGGTATACCAAATTGAGAAGATAGACCAGGATACGGTTTCGCTTGAAAGCCCGGTAGGGGATGAGGGAGACGACGGCAAGTCAACCCTCGGAGATTTTCTCCACGACGACAAAATTCTTGCTCCGGACCAGCAATCTTCACGGCGCATTCTTACCGACCAGGTGAAAGAAATTTTGGGCGACCTCTCCGAGAAGGAGCGGAAAATTCTGGAACTCCGGCACGGCCTTCTTGACGGCGTTACCCACACGCTTGAAGAGGTGGGGCAGAAGTTCGGCGTCACGAGAGAGCGCATCCGACAGATTGAGGCGAAAGCGCATGAAAAAATCCGCCAGCATGAGAAGAGTAAAAAGCTGCATGGATACTAGAGGGGAAGTAAGTAGAAAGTAGTTAGTAGTAAGTGGGAAGAAAAACTGCTCCGAGTCAGAAGACCGGAGCAGAGTGAAAAAGAACGAGACCGCCTTTTTGACGGTCTTTTCCCCCGCGAGCATCAGCCAAAGTAGCCGAATGCCCACAGGAGGGAAGCGGTGCCCAAGAAACAAAAAAGCAGGGACCGCGTCATAAGGTGGGGACGTTTTATAAGGAGCGCTCTCAAAAGTGCCTGCGGCGGCATATCTACCCCACTCATTTCTTGATTCACTTTTTGCATTACCCTATACGTGTCGCGCCAAGCGTTGACTTTTTTTGTCAGCACTTTTTTTCTGTGCGCGTCTTTCTCCTCTTCGAGAATTCTTTCAAGCTGTGGAATCCTTACAACCGTCCACGCTATGAACGAAACACAAAGCAGGAAAAACCCTCCATAGAGGAGGAACACGAGGCCGACAATGCCGACTAGACACCGAATCAGCTCATTTTCAAAGAGCATTTGTTTCCTTTCGTTGATGTTGAAGTTCTGCGAGAATCACAAGGAAGGTAGCATATATATTATGATGTGTCAAGGTTTAGCGCGCTGATGCTATACTAGGGTTCATGAAAAACAGGGCGTTTGAAAAAGTATACAAACAACTCAATCCCAAACAACGCGAGGCGGTGGATACGATAGAGGGGCCGGTGATGGTTGTTGCGGGGCCGGGGACGGGGAAAACGACAGTACTCACGCTTCGTATCGCGCAAATTCTTCGCAAAACCGATACGCCGCCGGACGCGATTTTGGCGTTGACCTTTACTGAATCTGGCGTTTACGCCATGCGCGAAAAGTTGTTGCGGCTTATTGGTCCGGCGGCGTATCAAG
>Ga0156263_123_pt1 | contig 21323 bp, 22 predicted proteins | sample RifCSPlowO2_12_FD_107912 | JGI IMG/M metagenome (GOLD analysis project Ga0156263, IMG submission 107912) | Candidatus Taylorbacteria bacterium RIFCSPLOWO2_12_FULL_49_67
CGTTGTATACTTCCAGTGTTAGTTTCATTGAATTAAGGGCGGCCTTGCGGCCGCCCTTAATTATAGCTTAAATTTGCATTTCGTAATTCAAAGTAATTTAAGAATTGGAAAATATTGACCATTAGGCCGTAATTTTTTATGGGGTCGCACAAAAATAAAAATGGCAGAAGCTCGGCTATTCTAAGCTACGTCTTATCGGGTCTTTATCTGCTTCTGAACTGGTTGTTTCCTGGTGCGGTCGCTCCTCTGGTTTTTATCGGTATCCATTCGGCAATTATTGCAATTGCGGCTGTCGTCTTTCTTTGGATCTATTTGTCAATAGGTATCGGTTTTGCCTCGGGAAAAATGGCCGAGAGCGACAAGTCTAAGGTCAAACTGATACTGAAGACTTTTCCGGCCGTGATATTTCTGTCTTTGCTTTATTGGGTTTTACCGATCGGCCTCTACGTATATTCGCTCTATGAGTACAAATTTCTATATCCGTTCGTTTGGCTGCCTCTGTGGTTCCCGATTCTGTATTATCTTATCGAGCGAAAGATAAAGGCTGCCGAAAAGCGAATCAATTCGCCGGTCGCCACCTTTGACAACGATTAAAGGTGATATTTCAGGGGATGGGGGAAATGGGGCCGGGCAAATTAAATACGAAATACGAGAATGTATGGTATAAACTATGCCACGTAAATTACAAAATCTTAAACCTCGAAGCGGGCTAATTTATTTTTTGGAAACATTGCATAATTGCATAGCAGGGCGGCGCGAGTACAGCAAAAAGCCGGCAGCTTTTATGCGTGTTTCAACAAAAAGTTAGCGAACGACCTACCAGGCAAAATGTGCGAATGCCTTGTTCGCCTCCGCCATCCTGTGGACATTTTCGCGTTTCTTCACCGCGTCGCCTTCATTTTTGGCGGCGAGCATAATTTCCTCGGCGAGCTTCTGGCGCATCGGCTTCCCCTTCTTGCCGCGCGCCGCGCCAATAAGCCAGCGATACGCGAGCGAAATCCGGCGGTCGGGACGGACCTCCACCGGCACTTGATAGTTGGCGCCGCCGACGCGGCGGGAGCGCACTTCCATAAGCGGCGTGACGTTTTTGAGCGCGACATCAAAAACTTCAAGCGGATTTTCGGTCTTGGCCTGTTCTTTGATTATCGCGAACGCCCCGTACACGATTTTCCGCGCCGCCTCCTTTTTACCTTGCTCCATGCAGTAGTTGATGAACTTCATCACCTTGGGCGAGTTGTATATGGGGTCTGGCGACAGTTCCTTTCTATTCTTTACTTTACGTCGCATGTCCTTTCTTATTTATCTCGTAAATATCTCCGCACCAAATACCGAATATCTAATCTCAAATATCGAAAGACCAGAGATCTTGAATTTTAAATAATTTTTCGAAATTGGAAATTACGCCGCTTTGAGGCGTTTTGCCCCATACTGGCTTCTTCCTTTCATCCTTTTTTCAACGCCTCCGGCATCCAAGACCCCGCGGACAATCTGGTAACGAAGGTTGACATCTTTTACGCGGCCGCCGCGAAGGAGCACCACCGCGTGCTCTTGAAGGTTGTGTCCCATTCCCGGAATGTAGGCGGTCACTTCCATGCCGTTCGTGAGGCGCACGCGGGCAATTTTGCGAATGGCCGAGTTTGGCTTGCGGGGAGTTTTGGTCGTTACTTTTGTGCAGACGCCCCGTTTGAATGGCGCACTATAAAACACCGGCCGGTTTTTGAGTACGTTAAATCCTTTGGTGAGTGCCGGCGTTTTTGACTTGTGCGGCGCGCTCTTTCTCCTTCGCTTTACGAGTTGATTGATAGTTGGCATCGGATAGCTTTTCAGCTAATTAGCTTACTAGCTGGTTAGCTTTTGCGGGAGATCCTTTCCCTAAAAAGCTAGAAAGCTGACGTGGGCACTACTGTAATATATAAGCCCGAGAAACGCAAATTATTATCGGCCCCCGATTCTAACGAAAATCAGCGGGTTTGTTATTTGGATGGTTTATAAAAATTACCATCAGCATTATCCGGGTCGTCACGCGTCCACCCTCCGATTTGTTTCGTATCGCTTACATAAAATTTAGAGGGAAATTCCGGTAAGCGTTGAAAACACGAACCCAATGATGGGCGTCAGGTATTGCCAGAAAAAAACGATAAAAATGAGAACAATGAAAAAGCCGTACTTCTCAAGCGATTCGCGGATGTTTTGCAGATGATACGGTAAAAACGCGAAAAGGATTTTGGAGCCGTCAAGCGGAGGAATCGGAACAAGATTGAATAAGGCAAGGATGATGTTGATGATAACGACTGCCACAGCTATCTGCAGGAACGATCCCGGCATCGCGCCGGCTCCCAACCGTATGAGAAGTCCGAAAATGAGCGCAAGACCGATATTTGACAGCGGGCCGGCTCCAGCGACAATCGCTTCTCCGAATTTCCCGCGCAGATTGTATGGATTCACCGGCACTGGCTTCGCCCAGCCAAACATGATGTCGGCGTTCGTGAAAAAAAGAAGAAGCGGCACCAAAACGGAGCCGATTGGGTCAATGTGCGGGAGAGGGTTGAGCGTCAGTCTGCCCTGTAAGCGTGCCGTAGGGTCACCAAGATAATTCGCCACAAAGCCGTGCGAAACTTCGTGGACCACGACGGACATGATGAGTATGAGAATGGAAAATACAGCGTCAAATTGCATAAATGTCATTGTATGATAGCATGTCCGAGTCTAGAGTTTAAATAAATCCCAATATACAAGTACCAAATCACAAACAATATCCAATACCGAAATTCTAATAGCCAAACTGCTCGCCGTTTTGAATTTTGAGATTAGAATTTGTTTGTAGTTTGGGATTTGTGATTTGTAATCTTCCTATTAATCCTATGAAGGTTTGCTCTATCACCAAACGAGGCCCGCAGCGCGCCGGAGGGTATAGCAATCGCACGCGCGCGACGCAATTCAATCCAACCGGCATAAACCGGCGCCAGTTAAACCTGCAAAAAAAACGCATCTATATTCCCGAACTCAAAAAGACGCTCACGCTTACCATTTCAACCAAAGCCATTAAAACTATCCAGAAGAACGGCGCGTACGCAACCTTGAAGAAAGCGGGGCTCGTCTAGCTTTCTAGCTGATTAGCTTTTTAGCTTTTCAGGAAACAAAAAGCGCACTTGCAGCCGTAGCCATGGGTATATTTCATTTCGTTACTCGGATAGTTCTGCCGTCGGATTCCATCACAATGGTGCCGTACTCGTAGGTGCCAAACGTCTCGACTTCAAATTGTTTGAGGCGAGCCAAGACTTCTTGGTGCGGATGGCCGTATCTATTGTCCTTGCCCGCGGAGACAACCGCAAACGCGGGCGACGCGAGGCCAAGTAGAACCTCGCTGGTAGAGGTTTTTGAGCCATGATGCCCGACTTTGAGCACGTCCGCGTTTAAGCGCTCTTTGTCCATATACGCTAGATATTCTTCTATCGCAGACGGCGCGTCTCCGGGAAAGAGAAATGATGTGTCGCCGTAGACAAGTTTGCCGATTATTGAGCCGTCATTGGTATCGAACCCCGAAACATCTCTGTCCGGAAAAAGTATTTCGAAGTATGCCCCGCCGCCAAGATTAAACCGTTGTCCGCGCTCCGCAATTATTCTTCGCGCATCTTCTTCCTCAATTGCAAAAGCAAGCGAGCGATAATCCGCCGACGCGCCAACCGTTCCCGGCTCTACAACCGCGTTTACCTTGAAAGAACGCAGAACATCGAGAAAACCGGCCATGTGGTCTGTGTCGGGATTAGAGACAAGAAGGAGATCAATCGAACGGTCATAAAACGGCATGATTTTGCCAAGTTCGCGGAGCACAACTTTCCCGGGTCCTCCGTCTATCATCATCTGCGCGCCAGTTGGCGACTCTATAAATATCGCGTCCCCTTGTCCGACGTTAAGAAACACTACGGTAAGCGTACCGCCTCTATCTTCGGAGACTGCCGCGTACCAAATAAGCGCTAGTGCGATACAAAGTAAACCAAGCAGAGACCATCGCAAGTTTATCCAAAATCTGCCCATGCAAAAATTGTAGCATTAAAAAATGCGGCCGCGTTAAGAAGCGAGACCGCAGGCAAAAAGGGAGATGGAATGAATTCAAACTCGCGGCGGATGAGCCGAGAGCGCCTTGTCGCAAACCCAACTCAAAAAGAAACACGACAAGACCAATGCGAGAGTGATGAGGGAAGCCGCGTTCGGACCCCATAGCCACCAGCAAACGGCAAAAGATTCGGCAAGCAGAAAGAAAAAATACCAACACACTACTTTCATAAAATTCCTTTCATAGGACTTACGCAATCGGTGTCATTCCCGTGAAGCTTGTCCTCGCGAAGGCGGGGAACGGGAATCCAGGGCGTTAAAAAACGGCCAAATACTGGATTCCCGCCGTAGCTTGCCCTCGACCTGATCGGGGACGGGAATGACAGAAAATGACGAAATGCGTAAGTCCTATTTCAGAGGGGTTTGCAGTTCAATCTCAAATAGGTTCCGGGCTAAAGATACTTCGCGTTGGAGTTCCGTCAAGCTCCGTAAGTGCTATACTATTTCGCAGTTATTGCTTGCTCTCTTTCGAACGAGCGGAGTATGGAACGTATGAATTAGTAGCATCGTGTTTTACCCAGTAAAAATACGGTCCCAGCGCGCGAGGTTGGCATTGTTTTGATGCCGGGAAGGGCTCGCGACAAGGTGTATTGTCTTGAATGTAACAAAGAGTTGGGATTTGAAAGAGGGGGTTTAGTTATGATAACATGCAAGTGTTGATGAAAAAATTTGAAGAAAAAAAATTTCAAATCCAGAAGCTCAAAGGCATTTCGGACAAGAACATTGAGGAGCATCTCAAGCTCTACGCCGGCTACGTGAAAAACGCCAATCTAATTTTGGAACATATCGAAGAACTGTCGCCGCAATCAGAAAAATATGCCTACGAACTCGACGAACTCCGGCGGCGTTTCTCCTTTGAATTTGACGGAATGAGAAATCATGAATATTATTTTTCGGCGCTTGAAAGCGGTTCTACTCCGCTCACCACAAGCGGGTCACTTGCAAAAGCCATCGAACAGGAGTGGAGCTCATTTGAAAACTGGTTGAATCGATTCAAGTCCATATCCTTAACTCGAGGCATCGGTTGGGTTTTTCTGTATTATGACCAGCAAACGAAACGCCTGCTTAATCAATGGGTTGATGAGCAACATTTGGGCCACTTAACCGGTCTTTCTCCCGTTCTTGCGTTGGATATGTGGGAACACGCGTACGTCGCCGACTACCAGCCGAGCGGCAAGAAGCAATATGTGGAGGATTTTTTCGCAAACCTCAACTGGTCTGTGATAGAAAAGACTTTTGCGAATGCCGCGGAATAACAAAAGAAAACGGCTTAGCGTAAAAACGCCGAGCCGATATGACTGCATTTCGCAATCGCGTAAAAAACTACCAACCACTTGGTGAGGACTTGCGGCGTTTAATATCAGGGTCTTCACAATACGCGGCAATACCTTCCGCACGAACAAGCGGCGCAACCGCCTCCAAAATGGCTAGTCGAAGTTTGCCGTCGTAGTGTCTTCCGTTGCAGACACAGCAAATCTCCGCGTAGGTAATATCAAGGATATCCCACCGCGAGAGTCCGAAGCGTTCGGTAATTTCGGGGTGCCAAAACGATCCGCGATGCAATTCAATTCCCGTGAGTGTGTAAAATACGGCGGTAGTTGGGGAGAAAATGGTTTTACTTCCTACTCGCCATAAATGAATGCAACGGTGGTTAAGATACGCCATCCATCGGAGCTCATCGAGATGCATAAGCACATCAAGAAAGCCCTCTTTGTCGAGAGTTTGCAAGTTTTTCATATCAAGGAGATTCTCTAACTGTGGATTGTTTTTTCTTCCGCCACACAACGAGTAGCGCTGCATAGACGCCGTACCAAAATACGACCAGCCATAAGGGGAAATGCCGAATCGTTACGGCGGAAAACGACAATTTTGAAAACCACTCGACGACCATAAGCTCGTACGCGAGGAGCGCAAAGGAGAGAAACGCAAATGGTGCCGCAAGAGCCGATGCGAGAAATCCCGTGAGCCCCGCGAGAAAACCAAAGAGCATGGTCGCCGGAACGGCGGTCAGGATAAGGAGATTGACGGGGAGCGAGACGAGCGAAAGTATGCCGGTTTTGTAAAGCAGAAACGGAAGCACGAAAATTTGCGTTGCGATGGTGGCGACCACAATGTCGCGCAGGTGCCAGCGAGACGACACCCATTGCGTCTTGGGTTCAATCAGTGGGGATACGTAGATAAGCCCGACGGTTGCGAGGAATGAAAGCTGAAACGAAGTGTCGAACACAAGAATTCTCGGATTATGCAGGAGCATAATCACTCCGGCGAGAAGAAGCGCGCGCGTCACATCGTACACTCGTCCCGCCCCGCGCGCGAGAAGCACAAGGAGCGCCATCACCGTCGCTCTGATAACCGTCGCGGACGCGCCGACCATAATGGCGAAAAGTATCATTGTCGCCGCCGCAAGAAGAAGCCGCATATTTTTTCTAAGCCGCGAGAGAAGCCATTCAATGAACACCCCGATAATCGTGATGTTGTAGCCGGAAAGTACCACGATGTGTATCACTCCGACAATGCGGAAATCATCAAGAAGTTCCTTTCCAAGCGACTGTTTTGCGCCAACAATGAGCCCGCCAAGAAGCGATGCGTGCGGCTCCGGGAGCAGCGTCCCGATATTTTGCGTGAATGCCTTTTTGAAGGCAAGCAATTGCAGAACTACCGGATTCCCTTTTCCGCGCTCAAGCAATGTGATTTTGGGCCGGAACATTTCATACGCGATGCCTCTTGCGTCGAGATGAGAAACGTAATCAACTTCGCGCAGTGTTTCCTTATCGGTGAAATTTTGCGGTCGCAAAAGCTTCCCTTCTACCTGTACTTCATCTCCGTACTCAAATTGCGGCTCCTTTCCCGCGATAAGGAGCACTTTGCCTTCGGCTCTTTCTTTACGCGCCATAAGAATCAGCCTGGTATTGGTCTCTCGCACATCCGGCTCATCGGCAATAATGCCGCGTAGGACAATGTCCTGTCGCGCGTATTGTTCCAGCCCGCCCTGCTTCAAGGAAAAACTGTAACGCCACAGGCCAAGCGAAGCCGATAAAATAAAGACGACGAGTAGCGCTCCAGTCCCTCCTCCGCGGGCGCCGGATGTTGGCGCTTCACCCGTTCCTGCAGTCCGCTCTAGAAAAGAGCGGAGTAACAGCGCTCCGGCGAGCAAAAGAAGAAAAAAGAAAAATGCTTTTGCCTCCCGCAGAAAGGAATGCGTGAAAACGCCCGCCGTAAAACCTGCGGCGGCAAGATAAAAAATCTTATCCGCTACTGTTTGTTCCATTCTTGAACAAGTTGCCGCTCTTCATCCGCCGTAAGCGTTTTTTTATACCGCGCGCTTTTCCCTTTGACTCGCTTCTCGCACTCGGCCCAGGTCTGATGCGTCTCCACGCGGCCATTTACTAAACTCACATAGGAGTATGCTTTGGCACTGCTCCTCTGCCTCGCCTCTCGTTTCTCACCTCTCGCTTCCGTATCTTCAGATATATCCAAGATGTTCTTTATACGGTAATTCAGAAGAACACCGGAATAGAGTTTGACCGACTTCCCATTCGCAAAAGCCGTTGCGATTTCATCGCAGCGCGCGTTCCCCGCGACCCCCACATGCCCGCCAACATATTTCCACTGTATACCTTTGTCTTTGCTTACATCCGCCAGCTTCTCCCATAAATCCCGATTCTCCACATCCTTCTTCGCTTTTGTCTTCCAGCCGTTCTTCTGCCAGCCGTGAATCCATTTCGTAATGCCGTTTATCAAATAACGGGAGTCAGAGTAAATAGAAATTGATTTAGGATTTATGATTTTTGATTTATGAATGAAGGATAGAGCTTCAATCGCGGCGCGAAGTTCTATGCGGTTGTTTGTCGTATGTTCTTCTCTGCCTCCAAGCTCTCTTACTTCATAATTCTTACTTCCATATTCATAATTCTTCGGCGCGATTATAATCGCGCCGAAGCCGCCCGGTCCGGGATTGCCTCGTGACGAACCGTCGGTAAAGATGACAACAGAATTATGAAGCATGAAGTATGAATTACGATTAAAGAATAAGGGAAGTCGTCAAAAAATACAAAAGGGCCGAACAAGAAGACTTGCGCGACCCGCGATAGCAAACCGACCGTTTCAGACCTCAATCCGAAATTCTTCGGTGTTGTGGTTTGCCAATGTATCCCGAGCAAGTTTAGACAAAACAGCCCGGAGCGCCGTTTCGTCCGAACCGTCAAGAACTTCAACCTTGTTAGGACTTACGCATTTCTTCCTTTTCTGTCATTCCCGTCCCCGATCAGGTCGAGGGCAAGCTACGGCGGGAATCCAGTATTTGGCCGTTTTTTAACGCCCTGGATTCTCGTTCCCCGCCTTCGCGAGGACAAGCTTCACGGGAATGACACCGATTGCGTAAGTCCTACTTGTAATGCCTTCCCGCGGAAAATTTACGAAAATTCGGGAAACCCAATCTTCGAAGCGTCACGAGGATTCACTCGCTCTCCGGGTGCCGAATTTTAGCTTTAGGCATAACAATGATTTGGGCAGCCATAATCTAAGAAGAGGTTCGCACTCAGACTACAAAATGTCAACAATCCGGAGGCGGATTTCGGTGCGGCTGCCGAAGGTGGATTTTTCGAGAGTGGCCAGAAGAGTGTACGATTGTCCCTCGCGAAGACCCACTGAAAAATCGGATGGCGCGGCGTAAAACCGTATAGCGTTAACGAACACGCCGTCTGATTTGGCGAACACGAGCTTCAAATGCTGTTTTTCCCTGCCGAATTGCTCCATGCGCCGTACCTTCGCGTTTTCAAACAAAAAAATAGGTTTCGGATTCCCTACGCCGAATGGCGCGAATTTTTGGATTTCGTTGTAGGCGCGCTCGTTCACTTCATCAAACGAGAGTTTCGCATCTACAAGGTCGCACCTTTCTTCAGATTCAAGGTTCGATCTTCCCTGCCGGACTTTTTCATACGCGCGTTCAAGTTCGGATTCAAGGAGATGCACTTTTTCGAGCGTGGTGGAAAACCCTCCCGCCTCTTTATGACCTCCAAAATCGCTGAACGCTGCCCGCGCCTCCTGCATAAGCAAAGATACGTCCACATTGCCACCGGAGCGGCATGAACCTTTAAGCTCAATACTCTCTTCTCTTCCCCAAAGAAACACCGGGCAACGCAGGTCTTCGGCAAGCGTGTTAGCCACAAGCCCCAAAAGCGCCGGGCGCCAGTTTGGATTACCGGCTACTATCACTTTCCGCGCCCCGCGCTCTTCCACATTCTTGCGAACTTCTTTTACTAACGAAGCGACCTTGCCCTTGCGTTCATTGTTGATTTTGTCGAGGTGTTTCGCGAGCACCACCGCCTCCGCCTCGTCTTCTGTCGCAAAAAGCCGAAAGGCATCCATCGGGATTCCCATGCGCGACGCCGCGTTAATCCGAGGAGTGATAGAGAATCCGATGTCGTCTTCAGTAACGTCCTGCCGGTTCAGGCGAAGAAGAGAGAGTAATTCGTTGAGTCCCTTACGGCGGGACTTCCTCAAGACCTTCAGTCCAAAATAGGCAAGCACCCGGTTCTCTCCCGTAAGCGGGACCATATCGGAGAGGGTGGCGAGGCCGACCATGTCTAAATACCACTTCTCAAAGCCGAGTGGTAAGTTAGTGGTTAGTAGTGAGTAGTTAGTAGAAGAACGAAGACGAAGTATGAGAGCTTGAATCAACTTAAAAACGACGGCGGCGCCGCAGAGCATTTTTTCTGGATACGTACAATCGTCTTGTTTGGGGTTCAAGATTGCGTACGCTGGCGGCAATCCTTCAGAGGAGGGCAGGTGGTGGTCGGTGATTATTGTTTCAATGCCGAGCTTGTTTGCGGCTCCCACCTCTTCACTATCTGTGATTCCGCAATCAACCGTGATGAGGAGACGACAGCCCGAATCGTAGAGTTTCTGTATCGCGGAGGCGCTTAACCCAAAGCCTTCCGTATGACGATTGGGAATATAATTCTCAAAATTGGCATAACTAATTTTCTTAAAGAAATCGTGGAGCACAACCGCACCGGGAATTCCGTCCGCGTCATAGTCGCTAAAAATGGCAATCCGCTCATTGTTTTGAATCGCACGTAAAATGCGCTCAACCGCTTTCTCCATGTCTTTCATGGAAAAAGGGTCGTGCGAATGATTCTCGTAATGCGGGTTTAAGAACTCCTCCGCTTCTTCCGTGCGTGCGATACCCCTCCCGTACAAAAGCTGCCGCGCAAGCGGCGAGTATGAAAGGAGATTTTGTTCTATATCATTGGGTAGTGCGGGAGCAAGCTTGTACCTCTGCATAGAGAAATTGTAACATGAAGATATGCAAAACTGCGTATGTTGAATAATTTCGCTTTTTCTTTTTGTCTTCTTTTCTATATACTATCTACTAAGTACTAACTACTTTCCCTATGCCCCCCTGCATTTTCTGCAAAATCATCGTCGGTGAACTCCCGTCCACAAAAGTCTATGAGGACGATGAGGTGCTTGCCTTTCTTGACATCAAACCGATCAATCCGGGCCACACGCTCGTGATTCCCAAAAAACATTTTGAGAACATCCACGACATGCCGGATGCACTAGTGGCAAAGGTCGCGGTCGCCGCAAAAAAGATAGCGGACGCGATGCTCAACATCGGCGTAAAAGGAGTGAATGTCGGCATGAACAACGGCGCGCACGCGGGACAGATCATCTTCCACGCGCACGTGCACGTCATGCCGCGCTATGGCAAGGATTCATTTTCGCTCTGGGTCGGCAAAGAATACGACGGCAACGAGCGTGAGGAAGCGGCGGCGAAGATACGGCAGGCGCTAAATCCTTAATTCTTTATCCTTAACAATTTTGAATTACGAAACTCACTGAAGGCGCGCACTTTTGGGAACATTGCGGAGCCCGACGGGGCGAGCATAGGGATTTTTCTGCAGAAAAATACCCGTGTTCTCAAAAGTGCGCGCCGAGAAAAGGAGTTTCGTAATTCAAAGTTAACAAGACTTTTTAGCAAAATCATGACGGCCGTCATGATTTTGCTAAATCGGAACCAGTTTCTCAATTAAAAAAGTCTGGCGGTTATGCCAGACCGTGGAAGTTTGAAATGGAGGACCCTACTTGCTAGCAGTGAACGGCGTGGGACGCACTTCAAAGGGGATCCCGAGCGATGTCAGGCGCTTCACCGCATTGAGGAGGAGAGACGCTTCATGCCGGCTCAACCCGTGGATGACTTGAGCTTCAAACCCTCTCCGAGAAAGGACGGCCGTGTGGAGAGTAATCTTGGCTCCCGAATCTTCGGCGCTATAGGTCTTAGACTCAACGCACAGCCGCACCGGCTCGGATTCCGAACAAGGAGCTCCAATCGTGTCTTGCTCCATAATTCGCCGTCTAATCTCGCTTTGGATCCCACTTAGTGTCCAATCTTCAATGGGACCGTCGCTGGCCCGTCTTTTGAGCCACTCAAAGAGTTGGTCAACTTTTTCCAGAAATTCTTGATTGTCCATCTGTAGCAGTGTTTTCTCTAGCATATATCGGTCTTTCGCCTCGGTTCTTTGTTTTCTATCGCCCATTCTGCACACCCGCCACCTTTAGTCAACCGCTCCATTCTATTGCAGTGTTTTGCAAAACACTGCAATAGAATGATTACGAAGCGGGTTCCTTTCCTTACTTCATGGGACTGTTGCCGAATAGCGTTTTTGTCACTTTTTGTCCAAAATAACCCTTATTTCTGCGTGGCAAAAACGACGATTTTGCCATTCGGCAACAGTCCCTTCATAATTCATAAATCTTACTTCTTCAACAAAGCCGCAATCCCCGGCAGTGTCTGCTTCGCCAAAAACTCAAGCATCGCTCCGCCACCGGTTGAAACAAAAGAGAAGCGCGGAAGGAGACCTAGTTTTGAAACCACGACAATACTGTCGCCCCCGCCAATAATCGTTTCAGCGTCGCACTCGGCGAGCGCTTGCGCAAGTGCAATCGTTCCTGCGTCAAACCCTTCCTCATACAGGCCAAGCGGCCCGTTCCAGATGACGAACGCGGCTTTCCCGACAAGCGCGCGCACATCTGCAAGCGCGCCTGAACCCGCGTCCACTATTTTTTCGGTCTTCCCCACATTGTCGGCGCTCTTCTCAATGTTCTCCGAAGCGGTATGTACGATAACATCAGACGGAACGTGTAGTTTGGAATTGTCGAGCAGAGCTTGGTTAATCGTGAAATCGGAAACAAGAGAGACGCCTACCTCGTATCCCCGCGCGCGGTATATGTCGTTGGCAAGCGCGCCGCCTATATAAATAGTATCGGCGATAGTAAGAAATCTTTCTATAATCGGAATTTTAGTTTCGAATTTTGCGCCGCCTAAGACAAGCAGGGCGGGATGCGCGGGTGAAAATACCCGTGAGAGGTGTTCTACCTCCTCCGTAAACGTAAAACCGGCGAAACTCTTAAGCAATGGCGGGATGCCGACGATAGACGCGTGCTCGCGATGCGAAACCGCAAAGGCCTCGTTTACATACACGTCCGCAAGAGCCGCGAGTTCCCGCGCGAACGAAGGGTCATTCTCGGTTTCCCCCAGAAAACTTCGTACGTTCTCAAGCATGACGAATCCTCCGTTTTGCGCGTTACTCATTTTCGCCTTTGCCTCGACAAGCGTTGCGGCAAATTCCGCCGGGACGATTCTTTGAACCTGCTCAAATACCGGCTGGAGCGTTTCCTCTCTCTTTCGTCCGATGTGTCCAATGATGAGCGTTCTCGCCCCCCGTTCTTTTAGAAACCGGAGGGTGCGTCCTGCGCGTTCAAGGCGAAAGGTGTCCCGCGGCACGCCGTTTTCCACGGAAAGATCCAAATCAAGGCGAAGCAAAACCCGTTTGCCCCGTAGATTCCCCGCATCTTGAAGAAGTGGAAGAAACATGGAAGAAACATTACCCCAAACACAGTACTCAATGTCCAAATAAATGCATTAAAGCACAGTACACAAAAAGCCAGACAAAAGGACAAACTATTCAAAGCACAAATCTTGAGAAACTGACCAAAACATAGACCGCACCAAGACCAAACAAAGTCACAAACTACTCAAAACACAAATTCATTTTCTGTTTGGTTTTTTGTGTACTGCGTTTTGGAATGTTTGTCTGGATACTGGGCACTGTGTTTTGTGCTTTATACCGCATTGGCGACCCTAAGCATCTTCGCAAATCCTTCCCCATCCAAACTCGCGTGCCCCACCAGAAGTCCGGAAACGCCGCCCTCCACAAGAATTGAGCCGGCATTTTTTTCTTCTACCGAGCCGCCGTAGAGTATGCGCGGGCGTTCCGCACCCTCCCCAAACTGGTCGAACAGCACTTTGTGAATGAAAATGGCCATTTCATGGATACCGCGGGGCTCCATGGCGTCCTTCGCGCTTTTTCCTATCGCCCAGAGCGGTTCGTAGGCGACGCAAACGCCTCGAAGCTGCGCGCCGGTTACGCCGGAAAATGACGCAAGAATCTGACTTTTAAGAGTTTCGAAGTAGCGGCCGTCGGTATCCCGCTCTTTCTCTCCTACACAAACGATTGGGATAAGCCGTTCGGCAAGAACGGCTCGAAGTTTTTTTGACACACTATCGTCCGTTTCCCCAAGAGCCCTGCGCTCCGAGTGACCGATAATGCAATAGATTACTCCAAGATGTTTCAGCATTTCGGGACTCACTTCGCCCGTCGCGCGGGCAGAATTTGCCCAAAACACGTCCTGCGCGCCAAGAAATACTCGCGCCGTCCCGGTTCGCGCAAACATTCCAAGATATGGAAACGGCGGGCAGATAACGGTTTCTACTTTTTCCAGTCTTCCTCCAGCCCGTTTTGTTTTGCCAAAAAGCGCGCGAGCTTCGGATACACTCCCTGGATTCATCTTCCAGTTAGCGACAATAAGTTTCTTTTTATTCACTGGGAAATTATAGCAAAAACCGGCACTTTTGATAACAAAAACGGCGGCGAGTGTTTGATGCTCGCCGCCAATACGACCGTCCTCGGGTATCGTGGAGCAAAATTTCGTCATTCAGTTATAAGTTATTCAATCATACGTTTATTCTGTTCTTACTCCACCTCCTTCCACGAATCAACAAAGTATCCTCCCGACGGCCCGGATGAGAACAGCAAATTCGCAAGTCCGGACTCATACACCACTTGCGCGTTGTTTTGAATGGTGATTTTGTAGCCGGTTACTTCTTTCAGATTAATGTCGTTTTTAAGATTAATCTCCCCATGACCGGCATAGACGAGGAGTTTCCCCATGGCGTTGTTCTGGACTTCAATGGCGAGTTCACTGCCGCCAACCTCGGCGCTTTGATTTTGAGATATCAAAAGCACATAGGAATTGGGATGGCCGGAGCCGGAGAAGGTCGTTCTGTTTTTAAGATTTATCTTGCTTGAGGTTATCCGGTTTGACGGTTTATCCGCAACGATGATAACGCTTTTTTCGGCAAGCGATGGGTCAATTCGAACCGCGCCTGTGTTCACAATCTCAATGTTCCCCTCAACCCAGAGGTTCCCAAGGAGTGTTACTTGGTCGCTTCCGTCAATTTTGAGATTGCAGGGGATTTTCTTTGGACCCAGCGTCACGGAGCCGGAGACATTGTACACACCGCCGGAGCAGGTTACGATTCCTCCCACCGCAGCATCGCTCTTCCAGCTTTCGATCTGGGCGTCTCCTATGGGAAGCGTTGAGGTCGCCTGGTCGGAACTTCCTGGATAAGACGTTCCTCCAACGGTCGTATTTAAAATCATCTGATAGTGGACATCACGGTCGATCGTCGAATCTTCTATGGTGTGCGCGTACGCGGAACTCGTCGCGTGTACGCCGCGTATAAGGCCCGAGGAGCCGGCAGAAATGACATCTCCTTTTATGAGGTTGGAATTCTCGCCAGTTATCGGACCGTTCGAGAAGACGTTGCCGATGACAATCGCGCTGTTTTGAAGGTGAATGCCTCCTTCACCGGTCTGAACGCCGTAGTTGAAAGCGGTGCCGCTTCCCGCACCAAGCACCACTTTGTTCTTTCTCACGAAGCGGTCCTTGCTCCCCGCAGAAACTATTTCCTTGTCATTTAGTACGGTGGTGGTGGTTGCAATTGCGGTAGCCGCCCCTATGCTAAGCGTCTCTACGCCGTCCACGCTCATTCCTTTTATGAGGCGATATGAAACATCCTGCGACACTGCGTCCGCGGCGTACAAACTTTGCGCGCCTGTCTCAACCGACCGTACTGACTCAACTTGGTGCAAAACCGGACCGACGACGCCAAGACCGACGGTGACGGAGATAGCCGTAAAAAAGATGGCAACGAGAACGAGAGCCTGTCCCCGCTTTGCGGATGAAGTATGAAGTAGAAAGTATGAAGTATGAAAAAAACCAGAATTCTTTCTTCTCTCTCTGTTCATAATTCTTAATTCATCATTCATAATTCTTGCAACTTTTAGTATGAATCGCGAAGCACCGCCGTCGCATAGAAGTTCCCCGTCCGCGCGGCGGTGCTGGTGCCGCTTACAATCGTCATCTCAATTTTGACGCCTCGCGACCGGACAGTGCTTATTTTTCGAAACACCAAATTTGACACACTCGCTCCGGGGCTGGTAAGCAAGCCGGCAACAACCCCGTTTTCCTTGACCGAGAGCTTCCCCGCGTCAAGATAAAACTCAACGGTTTTAGGAAGACCGTTGACGTCCGTACTCCGGATGAGCAATTTTCCGGGATACGCGTTGTATATGCTTCCGGCGTCATCAAGCGCGTATCCGTCACGCGCCTCGCGAAAAAAGCGCTCCAGTGCGACAATCGCGTCTTGCTCAAGACGCTCGGTGTTTTTAAGCGCGCGGTATGAGTTTGTTATGACAAGGAGCGTCTGCAAGAGGGCTAATAGCGCGAACGAAAGTATGATGACATACAAGAGAACTTCCACCAGCGAAAATCCATGGGAGGAATTATGAATTATGAGTACGGAATTATGCCGAAGCCCTCTCAAATTTCTTTCTTTTCCATAATTCATACTTCGTAATTCATTATTCAAATAAATTCGTGAGGTATGTTACCATCCGCTTGTCCAGCGTCGTGGTTGCGCTGTTTTCCACAAAAACACGAACAGACACTCTCTTTGTCTCCGCGTCAAGCGATTTCGGGTCTCCCGATGTTTGGCCGACGATGTCGTCATCACTGTTGCGCCGGTATACATCATCAAAGATGACGGTCCGCTCAAAAACTCCGTCAACCGCGACCGGCGTTGTGGTTGTGTTCCACATCGCGCCGTTCCAGTACAAATGGTATGGGGTTCCCGTCGCAAGCGACGCGAACACATTCCAACCGTCATCGCGAATAAGCACTGCCGCCTCAACGCCCTCCTGCAAAAGAAACGCCGCTTTTAGCGCATTCGTATTCTTGAGACCAACTTTGAGATAAAAAGAATACGCGGCGGTAAGTCCGGTGAGCGATAACAGAATAAGCGCGGCGCCAATGATAATCTCCACCAGGGAGACTCCGCGATGAACCATGAACCATGAACCATGAACCATGGGAAATGGCGCCGACGTCTTCCTCTGATAGTTCATATTACATGGTTCATATTTCATAATCAGTTGCTGTACGCCAAACCGGTCGGCGCTATGGTAATAACTCGCGTTTTACTTGGGTCTCTAACTAATGCAAGCGTAACCGTGCCACTCTGGTCCGTCGCGCCTGAAAGTTTCTTGAACAACGCCTCTCCTCCTCCGCCGGTAAGCGCAAAGGCGGATATCCTCACTTCACTGTTAATGGACAGTATTTCATTTGAAGCGTCATTTGGATCGTAACTCGCGCCGGAGAATAGCACGGCTTTCCGCTCCTCAAAATGCACGCCAAAACTTTTCCCGTCTTTCGCGGCAAGGGTTAACGTGCGAGCTTGAGAGAGGAGCGACAGGGTTCTTTCGGTTTCCACATTGAGTGCCTCGGCTGCGTTAAAACGAAAAAGCGAAGAGAAGCTGATTACCGCAATGACCGCCGCGATGCTAAGGGCGAGCAATACTTCAAGCAGTGTAAAACCTTTCATAAAAAACTTGCTAGCTTATTAGTTGTTTAGAATAAATAATCAAAACAGAAACCGAACATGCTTTACCTAACAAGCTAGAAAGCTAAACAGCTAAACAGCTAAACAGCTAAACAGCTAAACAGCTAATAAGCTAAATAGAGTTCATCAGCGAATACGCCGGACTAATCATCGCGACCGCAAAAAAGCCCACCGCGATTCCGACCGCGACCATGAGCGCCGGCTCAATGATGGTAGAAATATTTTTTATCTTCTGGTCCACTTCCGCCTCGAAAAACGCACCCGCTTCTTTGAGCATGCCGGAGAGTTTTCCGGTCTCTTCGCCGACGGCAATCATTTCGGAAAGAAAGGGGGAGAACAGATGCTCGTGCTCGCGAAATACACCCGACATTGTGTCTCCGCGCTCCACGGTTTTACTTGCCGCGGCAAGCACGTCTTTGTGATATGTGTTGGAAAGCACGTCGGCAGTGATAGCAAGCGCTTTGGTCACCTCTACTCCGGAAGAGAGAAGGGACGAGAGTGTTTGTCCGACTCGCGCCGCGTTCGCCTCCCGAACAATCTGACCCGCAAATGGAATGCGTAAAACGGCAAAATGAATGAGGCGTTTCCCCGACTGGCTTTTCGCGGCAAAGAGAAGCCCACCCAAAGCGGCGGCAAGAACGATAACGCCCAACATGAGATTATGCTGCAGAAACTCGCTTGCGCCGATAACGATTTTCGTGGAGATTGGAAGCGTTGCGTTAAACTCCTTGAACGCGCTGGTGAGTTGCGGCACAACGTATACAAACAGCAGTACTCCGACAAGAATCATGACCGACACGACAATCACCGGATATATAAGCGCTCCCTTAAGTTTCTTTTGAAGCGCATAGCTCCTCAGAAGCTGGTCAGACACCGCGAAAAGCGAGGCAGAAAGATTGCCTCCCTCCTCTCCTGCTTTCACCATTGACACGACCAGCGGCTGAAACACGTCCGCATACTCGGCGAGCGCCTGGCTTAAACTCTCCCCGCCGCTGATTCTGCCTGACACGCCGGTTATGACCGATTTCAGCTTTTTTGAGCGCGTTTGGCGCTCTAACATCGCAAGCGAACGGGAAACGGTAAGTCCTGCCCCGAGCATGCTGGCGAGATTCCGTACGAACGCAATCTTGTCATGCGCGGAAATACGCCGGAAGAACAGGAACAATCTGCCGGTAGCAAACGCGTATAGCGGCCGCGAATCATTAATGAGAGAAGCGCTAATGAGCGTCTCCCCTTCCTTGCGTAGGTCGCGCGCGAACGTGAATTTGTCAGTCGCATCGCGCTCTCCTTCATAGAACTCGCCGGAAGTCTTTTGCGCTTTGTATTTTAATCGCATACAATTCAGTACTTAGTAACTAGACTATGGTAAATAGATAAGACAAGCATAATTTAAGAGTGGGAAAGTATATACAGTATTGCCCTAGCGAAAAAGTCTTCTAAATCTTATCTATGTAGGACTTACGCATTTCTTCCTTTTCTGTCATTCCCGCGTAGGCGGGAATCCAGTATTTGGCCGTTTTTTAACGCCCTGGATTCCCGTTCCCCGCCTTCGCGAGGACAAGCTTCACGGGAATGACACCGATTGCGTAAGTCCTACTATAATCTTTTTGAATTACGAAACTCACTGAAGGCGCGCACTTTTGGGAACATTGCGGAGCCCGACGGGGCGAGCATAGGGATTTTTCTGCAGAAAAATACACGTGTTCCCAAAAGTGCGCGCCGAGAAAGGGAGTTTCGTAATTCAAAGTAATCTATCTACTAAGTACTAAGAGATGGTTACAAAACTATTCTTGCTGCAATTTGTCCTTTTTGTCCGATACTTCGTCAAGCTGGCGCAAAATGATTTTCGTCGTAGTCGGGCTACGCCTCAATCATTTTGCTGGCTTTCCTCGTCTCGAACAAAAAGTCCTAAATTTCGCTTAAAAATAGTTTTGTAACCATCTCTAATTACTATTCTGATACGACCCTCATCACCTCTTCAATGGTTGTGAGTCCTTGCACGCACTTGAATATGCCGTCTTCAAGCATGGTGAGCATGCCCTCTTTCTTTGCCTGCGTTTCAATATCCGCCGACGTCCCGCCTCTAATGATGAGATCCCGTATGGTCGGGGTTACTTTGAGCACCTCGTGAATGCCGATGCGATCCGAATATCCGTCTGGAGCGTCTTCCGCGGGACGCGGTTTAAAGAAGCTGATCTTTTCCCATGCGGCCGATTCGGGAATGATTTTCTCCGCCTTAAGCGTCTTAAGCACGCGGCCGAGGTCAACCGATTTCCCGAGTGCCTCAAGGCCGGCTTTGTGCAAAAAATACTTCTCCCTGGTATCGCAGAGTTTCCGCACAAGCCGTTGGGCAATGATGACATTCACGGTGGAGACGATGAGAAACGGCTCCACCTTCATATCAATAAGACGCGGGACGGCGCCGGCGGCGGAATTTGTGTGGAGCGTGGAGAGCACCTGGTGTCCAGTGAGCGAGGCGTTGATGGCGAGCGAAGCGGTCTCGTTGTCGCGGATTTCGCCGACCATGATGATGTCGGGGTCTTGCCGCACGAGGGCGCGAAGGCCATTGGCGAACGAGAGTCCTATTTCCGGCTTCACCTGCGTCTGGTTGACGCGCGGCATCTGGTATTCAATCGGGTCTTCAACGGTTGAAATATTCACGTCGGGAGTATTAAGAAGGTCAATCATGGTGTAGAGCGTCGTGGTTTTTCCCGAGCCGGTGGGGCCGGTCGTGAGCAGCATGCCGGTTGAGAGCTTCAAGGCATCGTGAACCCGCTCCAAGGATTCGCCGTGAAAGCCGAGTGCTTCGAGCGTAAAGCCGGACGCTCCTTCGCGCAGGAGGCGTATGACGACCTTTTCTCCAAAATACGTAGGCAGGATGGAAACGCGAAGCGAAACTTTGTCGCCGCTGATTTCTATCTTGAAGCGCCCGTCTTGGGGAAGACGCTTTTCGTCAAGCTTAAGACTTGAGAGCACTTTGATTCTCGCCACGATGCTCCCCGCAACGTGCTTCGGAAGGAGCATCGCGTCATGGAGAATTCCGTCAATGCGATACCGCACGATGAGTTCTTTTTCCTGCGTTTCAATGTGGATGTCGGAGGCCTTCTGCAGAACTGCGTGCTTAAGGAGCGTGTCCACGATCCGAACGGTCGGTACATCCTCCGCGAGCTTTTTGAGGTCGGCCGGATTCGTCAATCTCTCCGCCCCGGTTTCAGGCACTTGTTTCAAAACGTCCGCCTCTTCTTTTATGAGGTCTCCGAATTCCGCCTTGAGAGATTTTTGATATTGCAGAAGCGCCGACTTAACGGAAGCCATGTCCGTAAGCCGCGGCAGGATCTTAAGGTTGGTTTTCTTTTTGATGAAATCAATCGCGGCAAGGTCATCGGTATCAAGCATCGCCACTTCAAGCGAATCGCCATTTTTCTTAAAGGGAATGATGTTGTGGTTCCTCGCAATCGGCTCTGGTATGAGCGAAAGCGTTTCAAAATCTATTTTCTGCTGTTTGAGATTCACAAAGGGGATGCCGAGCAGGTACGCCTGCACCTTGCGCAGGTCATCTTCATTCACCTTTCCCTTACGCACCAAAACACTTCCGACGCTTTCTTTTCCCGCGTCGGCTTCTTTTTCCGCAAGTAGAAGATCGCCCCGGCTGACGAGCCCGGAATCTTTGATGAATTCCCGCAGTTGTTTTTCCTCTATGTACACGAAAGAGAAACGCTACCCATTTGCACTCTATAAGTATACTACTAAAAACAATCTTTCTCTTGAGGATGCCGGCACAAAGCGCACAAAGAATCAGCCGTATTGGACAGGTGTCGCCATTTCAGTTTATGATGGGGTCATTATCAATCAAGGGAGTGCCATATGCGGTGGACGCATACAGGATATTGACAGAATCCTCCCCTTTTGCTAGCCTTGTAGCATTCAATGTTCGCCTCCCGAGGCGGGCATTTTTATTAACAGATTAGGACTTACGCATTTCGTCATTTTCTGTCATTCCCACGCAGGCGGGAATCCAGTATTTGGCCGTTTTTTAACGCCATGGATTCCCGTTCCCCGCCTTCGCGAGGACAAGCTTCACGGGAATGACACCGATTGCGTAAGTCCTACGTAGATTGGAATGGATTAGCATTATTGGTATTTGTACATCATGTTTGATTTAAAAATCATAAACTCCGTATTA
>Ga0156263_122_pt1 | contig 15571 bp, 17 predicted proteins | sample RifCSPlowO2_12_FD_107912 | JGI IMG/M metagenome (GOLD analysis project Ga0156263, IMG submission 107912) | Candidatus Taylorbacteria bacterium RIFCSPLOWO2_12_FULL_49_67
TTCTGTATGAGAGAAGTCTGAAGCTTGCCAAGCGCCCCCATTTCCTGTAATATGACCATGGGGAGAAACCATGATATCTTTTTCGGGCCGAACTTCGGATGCACGCGTGAGGGGGAGTCTACACTGCCTCTTATAAGCATCCGTAGTCTCGGCCCCTTTTTATATGCTTATCCCCAGATTGACAGACCTACACAACATGATAAGCTTCTTGACCAGGGTACATCACATGTAGACCGATTCGATGCGGCGCCGTTGGTGCCCGGGAATCTGTTTGATGTGGGGTTCGTGATTCCAAAGAGGGAATATGTTCCCCCAAAGCTATGGCGACAATCTGGCGTATTCCAAACGGGAATGGTGACGCGACAAAGACCTCGGATTTTTCCGAGGTACAAAGGTTCCTGCAAAAGCAGGAAGCGGGAAAGCGTGAAATCATTCGGCGGCATCAACAAAAAAACACTCGACCCGGGACAAATGCCGGGTCCCGAAGAGTTCGTTGTTGACGCGGATACCCAGCCTTTCCCTGGCGCGGAATGGAGACCCGCGCCAGTTTTTTTGTTATCTAATTCTGAAAAAGACATTGCTACCATATTATTTCTTTCCTTATTTTTGAGGGTGCCACGCACGGTTGCATATATTTAGGTAACATATTAGTCTTCTTGTCCAGGGAGCATCGCATGTAGACTAGATGTCCAAGAAAATCAATTCCAAGTGCGGCGTTGAATTGGCGCATCTGTGTGATGCCGGGGCTTTTGCGAAGTCCCACGATTGCAGGGATTCGCATACAGCATAGAACAACGTTATGGAAAAAAAGTTAAGTCGTCTTGATGGACTCTCCTTTGGGAAGCGAGTTCTTCGTTTCCGGCACGTCGGGACCAAAGAGTTCCCCGTCTGGGTGAAAGTCTTGAGGCCGGATCTCGAGATTGAGTGCGACCTGCCGCCCGACCTTATGGCTACGGGAGCCGATGAGACGGGGTTGATGGGCCACACTCCCATCATTAAGTTGGGATACCATGGTGGCAAACTTATGGCGGCGCGATGCGACCTTGACTGACAGCGCTGCCACTTCCGTACGACCTTGGAGCACCTGCTCCGAGGCCGCTTTTTTTATGTCGTGCAAAGACATATAATGGAAGCATGCTCGGACGACCCCGCAAAGAAGAACCCGTCACCTATTTCGCGCAGACCGACTCGCGTGGTAGGCGCATTCCCTTCGGCATCAAGGCAGGCGACCGCTCACGGCACATGTACGTCATTGGGAAAACCGGTATGGGGAAGTCCACGCTCCTTGAGAACATGGCCATTCAAGACATCCGGAACGGGCATGGCCTCTGTTTTGTTGACCCCCACGGAAAAACCGCCGACCTTCTGCTCGATTACGTTCCGGAACATCGCGTCAAAGACGTACTCTACTTTGCGCCGTTTGACATGGACTATCCGACTTCCTTCAACATCATGGAAGATGTCGGACCGGACAAGCGCCACCTTGTGGTGAACGGACTTATGGCCACGTTTGAGAAAATCTGGGTGGACGCGTGGAGCGCGCGCATGGCCTACATTTTGCAGAACACGCTCCTTGCCCTCCTTGAGTATCCCGGCTCCACGCTCCTTGGAGTCAATCGCATGCTCGTTGACAAAGAGTATCGCCGGCTTGTCGTGAACAACATAGGTGACCCGTCAGTGCGGTCTTTTTGGGTGGATGAGTTCGCGAAGTACACCGACCGCTATACGCAGGAGGCGACACCGGCCATCCAGAACAAAGTCGGCCAGTTCACCGCGAATCCGCTTATCCGAAACATCGTTGGCCAGCCAAGGTCCACCTTCGATTTAAGGCGGCTCATGGACGAGGGGAAAATCATCATCGTCAACCTCTCAAAAGGAAAAGTGGGGGAAGGGAACGCCAACCTTCTCGGAAGCATGTTCATCACGAAGGTGCATCTCGCGGCAATGTCGCGGGCGGACGTTCCCGATACCGAACTCCAAAAGCTGCCGAATTTCTTCCTGTTCGTGGATGAGTTTCAGTCGTTCGCGAACAAGAGTTTTGCGGACATACTCTCCGAGGCGAGAAAATACAAGCTCAATCTTACCCTGGCGCACCAGTACATAGAGCAGATGGAAGAAGAAGTCCGCGCCGCCGTGTTTGGCAATGTGGGCACGATGGCGGTATTTCGGGTGGGCGCGTATGACGCGGAATTCCTGGAGAAAGAGTTTGCGCCGGCAATCACGGCGGAAGATTTAGTCAACTTAGGCATCTACCAGGTCTATCTCAAACTCATGATTGATGGAGTAACGTCGCCACCATTTTCAGCGGTAACGCTCCCGCCGATTGAACGCGAGCCGCAATCGTTTCGCGAGCAGGTCATTGCCTATTCAAGGGAGAGTTTTGCGCGACCTCGCGCCATCGTGGAGAATGAAATCAAAGAATGGCACGCTCCGATATTGCCTCCGCCAAAAGAGCACAGGGAGCATGAGCGTCCCAAAGAGCCGCAAAGAGAGTCGCTTTCTCGGCCGGGTGAAAGAAACGCTTCCGCTCAAAAAGCATCTGAATCTCTTCCTGCGCAATCGTATCAGCGCGAGGGCCGTTCGGAATTGACACGTTCACGCTCCGCCCCGCGGCCAACTCAATCCGCGGACACTTCCGTACGATATGGCAGGGAAAAAGTGCATCCGCGCGACGAATCGGCGCCACCGGAGCCGCCCTCCCCCCTTTCCCTTTCGCATTTGCGTCACGGAGGGAAGAAAGTCGGGTCGGAAGAAACGCATCTTTCCGAATTGCGCCAGGCGCTTTCGGAAGTGTTAAAGCACCCGTTTGCACAGTCAAAGAAGGGTACGGCGCAACGGGTAGAGGAGAAGGAGCGTATGCGAACGAAGTCGGAAGACGCCAGTACCGCGCCGCCCCTTTCACGCGAACAGCATGTTGAGGCAAAACACGCCGGCGAAATCCCGGAAGAACTTCTGCGCAAGCTCCTTGAAGTGCCGAATCCGCCGATACCGGAGAAGGAACCCAGTAGAAAACCTCCTTCAATTGTTTAGAAAATAAGTTTGCGACGTGAAGCTTTGGAGAATCTGCTTAGTGGCCGCAGCGCTTGGGATGAGTTTCGCCGTATCTCAACCGGTCTTTGCGGCCGCTGAAGTTCAGAAATTTGTTTTTGTGTCTCCGCCCCAAACCATCTCTCTCGGAGCGGTATCGGAGCAGATAACGATTCAGGCGCAGGATAGCGCAGGGAGCGAATCCAAAGTGCTAAGTACCGCGTGCGCGGCTCTTTCCTCCTCTTCTTCCGGCGGAGAGTTTTCGTCAAGCGCAACCGATTGGTCTCTTGTATCGGCGCTTACCATCGCGAAGAACTCCGCGAATCGTAATTTTTATTATACAGATAGAGCAGTGGGGACGCATACTCTTAACGCCAAGGTTGTTCTCCGGCCGGAGGGGGAGAGCCGCTCCTGTGCCAGTTGGCCGCGGGAAGAGTGGCCGTCAGGATGGGAAACAGAGCAACGTATCACTATCGGTGCGTCGGGAGCTTCTTATGACACGAGCTCAAGTTCGAGCTCACCGTCAAATACAGTTTCTGCTCCCGCTACCGCATCGCAGGGAGGGAATTCAGGGTCAACGGCGGCGGAATACAAGCCGCAAATATATGTAAGCGCATTTGTGCCAGAACGGAGCGTGGCGGGGGCCCCGGCGCTTTTTGACGCGGAAGCCGTCGGGCTTAAAAAGGAGCCGCTCCTCCATGCGCGGTACGTATGGAGTTTTGGCGATGGCGGTTCTGCTGAAGGAAAAAAAGTGTATCACACCTATCACTATCCGGCATCCTATACTGTTTTAGTGAGCGCGTCATCGGGTGAGTGGAGCGCCACGGACAGGAGGGAAATTGTTATTGACGCGCCGGAGCTTGTCATAGCGAACCTTCAAGAAGGCACGGGCGGATTCATTGAGGTGCGAAACAACGGCGCGCATGATGTTGACCTCTCTTTCTGGATTTTGAAGGTCGCGTCCAGTACATTTGTCATTCCAAACGGGACTATCGTCGGCGCGAAAAAAGCAATTCCATTTCCGGCTCAAATCACGGGGCTCTTGGCGGGCGCAGAGAATACCGCGTTACTTTACCCCAATGGAAATGTCACTGTTTTATATAAAGCGCAGCACGCCGCGGAGACAGAGGCACCCTTCCAAGCTCCTGTGGCGGCTCCCGTTCCGACCACTCCGGAAAAAGCAACATCCGGAACGTCGGTCATGAAATCTTCCGCGCCGCCGGCGCAAAAAGCGGCTGTTTCCGCTCCCGATGCTGCGATTATATCTGCATCAAGTATTTCGTCGGAACAGTCCTCGCAGGCAAGGCAATCGGCAGAGCTTCTCGGCGCCGCGGGAAAGACGGATACGCGCGGGATGCTCCCGTGGCTCTTGGGCGTCGTGTTGCTTCTTTTCATTGCAGTCGGAGGGTACCTCGCTCTGCTCCGGCCGCCTCAAGAGCCGAGCGCGGCGGAGAAATTGCAAAAAGAAGCGGCAGAATATGACCTTGTAGAATAAGACTTTTAACCTTTGACTACTAACAGTCAACAGTCAACAGTCAAGAGTCAATAGTTAACGGTAAAATGAATATTCTTATTTTCTCAACCGCCTACCTCCCGTTTGTCGGGGGAGCGGAGCTGGCGATTAAAGAAATAACGGATAGAATCCCCAATGTTTCGTTTACGCTCATCACGGCGCGCTTTAGGCGCGGCTTGCCGAGATTTGAAAAGATTGGCAATGCGGAGGTATATCGAGTCGGACCCGGGACTGTCTTGGATAAGTGGCTACTTCCGTGCCTTGGGTATGCGAAAGCATGGCGGCTTGAAAAGGAAAAAGAATTTGATGTCATCTGGTCCATGATGGCAAGCCAAGGAAGTGTCGCCGCCGCTTTTTTCAAACGAGCGTTTCCGCAAAAGAAATTAGTCTTGACACTGCAAGAGGGAGATGAAGAAGCGCATCTCAAGCGCTACGTGTTTGGAAGTGAATTATTGTACCGGCTGCTTGTCCGTCCGTGGCACCTGCTTGTTTTTAAGCGCGCCGACACGATTACCGCAATCAGCAACTATTTGGCAGAACGGGCAAAACAAAACGCCCCCAATGCACCAGTAGCAGTGATACCGAATGGAGTAGATATCGCAAAATTCCAAATCACAAATTCCAAATCACAAACAAACCCGAATCTCTCCAAAAAAGAAATAAGAAAGAAATTAGGAATACAAAAAGAAGACAAAGTAGTTATCACTACATCGAGGTTGGTGGAGAAGAACGGAATAGGGGATTTGGTTGAGGCGATGCCGCATCTTCCCGAAAATGTGAAATTACTCATTCTTGGGACAGGACCTCTTGAGAAAAGCTATAAGCTAAAAGCTAAAAGCTATAAGCTTGAAGGAAGGATACGCTTTTTCGGTCATATTGCACACGAGCAATTGCCGCAGTATCTTCATGGCGCAGATATATTTTGCCGGCCGTCCCACTCGGAGGGTATGGGCAGTTCGTTTATCGAAGCGATGGCCGCGGGGCTTCCAGTTGTCGCGACGCCAGTCGGCGGCATTCCCGATTTTCTCATTGCACCCCTCTCAGATTCAGAAGCAGAGGGTCATCTATTCTCTAATTCTCACGAATTAGAGAATAGATGGAGGGAGACGATAACGGGGTTATTTTGCGAAGTAGAGAATCCGAACAGCATTGCCGAAAAGGTAAAGCTTCTTTTATCGAACGACGAACTCCGCCATCGTATCGTTGAAAACGCCTCTAAGATGGTGTGGGAGAAATATGAGTGGGGTTTGATTGCAGGCCAGATGAAAAAAGTCTTACTCAGCCATGAAGCCGCATGAACCTTATATAAAGCGCATATTGATGAAGAATTTCGGGCTATCAGCCATCCGGCTTATTCCTTTGAGCGGGTACTACGACCAAAATTTTAAAGTAGTCTCCGAACGGGGAGTTTTCTTTTTGAAGGTGTATGGCTTTGACATGCTGCCGTCTATACGATTTCAACTGGATTTAATGCGCGCGTGCAGAGAGGCAAGATTTCCCGTGGCAAAGGTTCTTCCTGACAGAAACGGCAGATTGTACTTCAGGATGGGAAAGCACTACGGCTCGCTTCAGGAATTTTTGCCAGGATAGGACTTACGCATTTCTTCCTTTTCTGTCATTCCCGCGTAGGCGGGAATCCAGTATGTGGCCGTTTTTAGAGCCCTGGATTCCCGTTCCCCGCCTTCGCGAGGACAAGCTTCACGGGAATGACGCCGATTGCGTAAGTTCTACAGGAAAGCTCGCCGCCGCTGTTCCTAAAACAGGGTTCCTGATAGAAGCATTTGGCCGAACGCTCGGTAGAATGCACTGGCTTGTTTCTCGTCAACAATTTTCTGGGAGAATATGGAAGAAATATCGTATGTATATTGAAATTGCCGCAAGCATGACGCGTGTTCTTGAATGGTTCGGCAAATCCGGCGACGGGTTGTATACCTAAACTCTATGCGATATACTAGAGGAACTATGGCAAAGAAGATGATAATTGAGGACCTTGCAAGAATGACTGCCAAGTGGTTTGATGGGGTGCAAGGGCAAATTGGCGGGGTGCAAGGGCAAATCGGTGAAGTTAAGTCCGAAATGAAAAAGGGATTTGAGTGTGTTGATAAACGCTTAGACCGTATCGAAAATCTTATCTTGCGCGACCATATACAACGTATCGAGCGTCTCGAAGATACTGTTTTACAGCTTAAAGTCAAAGTCGGAATGCGGTAGGAGACACGGAACACAACTTGCAAAAATTATTGCTATGCGTTAGCATATCGACATGCAGAAACAGAAGGTCATGAACGTTGTGCCGCCGCAAACCGCCCTTTGATTGGGTTGGTTGTTTCTTCGTAACTTTGCGCTAAGAAAACCGCCCCGATCACGGGGCGGTTTTGTTTTTGCCAGCCGTAATTTTCCAGGGTTCGACCTTTTTCCCGATTTAATGACCCGCCATTCATCCCTGCCTTTCTAGGCAGGGATGAATGGCGGGTCAGCGAAAGGGGTCGGGGAAACTGTAGTTTCCTCGTGGAGGAGAGCAGTAAGCGAGTCTGCGAGCGAGCGTTGAGAACCGAGGGTTCTTAAAGGAAACTCCGCTCGCCGAACGCCCTGTGCTCCTGCACAGGGATAGGACGAGCGGAGTTTACGGTCGAACCTTGAGACTCCGAAAATTACGGCTGGCTAGAACAAAACGTCTGCCTGTGCGTGGCGCTCGCAGACAGGTTCTAGCCGCGCGTAAGCGGTTTGGCCTTTGACAACTACATATCATTATGAGTGAGCGACAACGTATCGTCATCAAAACCGGCACCGGAGCGCTTCGCGCCCCCGGACGCCCGCACAACGCGGTGTTTTTTGACATCGCGGCCCAGATTGCGAGGATAAAACGTGAAGGGTATGAGGTCATATTGGTAAGCTCTGGAGCCGTAGATTCCGGAGCGACGTGGCTCACGTTACTTCAAAAAGACCCTTGCGCGCTGAATGCGGGAGAACTCTCAAGCGTTGGGACGAGCGAGCTTCTCTTTCGGTGGAAGGAAGCGTTTCTTCCGCAGGGCGTTGCTATCGCAACTTTCTGGCTCACGCATAGCGCGTGGCATCACCGCGGTCAACGAGAGAACCTGAAGAAATCCGGGGAAAAACTCTGCGGGCTTCCGTACGTCATACCCATCGTGAACGAGAACGACTTGCTCTCACGGACGGAACTCGAAAAGATGGAGAAAGGAACGGGAGACAACGACTTTCTTGCTCGCCGCGTCGCTTGTCTCGTCGGCGCGAACGCTATTCTCTTTCTCACCGAATCCGGCGGGATATGGAGCGGCACTCCAGGCATCACGGGGGCGCGGCTATATCGCGAACTTGATGGACGACAGACATTTCGGCTTCGGGCAAAAGACAACGGCGCGTCAGAAGCGGGGACCGGCGGTCCGCAGTCAAAGATAAATCAGGCGAGTATCTGTTCGCGGCGCGGCATGCGCGCGGCCATCGCGGGCGTCTGTGAAAAAGACGTGATTGTCCGCTTCGCGCGCGGAGAGCGCGTTGGCACGACTATTACCAATCGCACCGTTCTATCGCAATGATGGAGCTGGTTAGTAATTGTACAAAGGGCCATCCTAACAGATGGTCCCTTTTCTTTGTTATTATTGAATTATGCGGATATTGATTGCGACAGGTATATACCCGCCGGACATCGGCGGACCGGCAGAGTACGCACGCGGGGTGGAGGAAACGTGGCGCAACGCCGGACACAATGTGAAGGTACTTGCCTTTCGGTTTGAGCGGAAACTCCCAAGCGGCATTCGGCATCTGTATTATTTTCTGCGGGTGCTTTTTTCGCTTCGCGGCGCTACATTCGTGTTTTCTCCCGATACTTTCAGTGCCGCAATTCCGGCGCTTTTCGCAAGCAAGCTCTTTGGAAAGAGAATCATTATCCGCACCGGCGGCGATTTTTTGTGGGAGTGGTATGTGGAGAGAACAGGTGATTTGGCACTCCTTCACAACTTTTATCAAACACGCATTCCACAATTCAACCTAAAAGAGCGCATCATCTTTCGTCTTGTTAGATTTCTATTCCGGCGCGCAGACGCCGTTATCTTCAGCACGAAGTGGCAACGGGATATCTTCAGGCAACCATATACCTTAAATCTGGAAAAGTGTTTTGTCGTTGAGAATTATTATGCCCCTCCTACGAGACAGGACTATTCTAATATTCTCAAGAATAACAGAATAGAAAAAGTGTTTGTAGGAGGAGCGCGGGAGTTAAAGTGGAAGAATATACAGCGGGTCAAAGAGGCCTTTTCAAGACTGCAACAAAAAGGTGTGCCGGTATCTTTGAAATTGGAAACAAGCAGTCGCGAGCAATTTTTGAAGGATATGGCGTCAAGCTACACCGTGATTCTCGCCTCGCTCGGCGATATATCGCCCAACACGATTCTCGAAGCAATTCAGTATGGGAAACCGTTCATCTTGACTCGCGAGACGGGATTATACGAAAAATTGAAGGATATCGGGGTGTGGGTTGACCCAGAAGACGTAGATGATATTGCGGAGAAAATAGAGTGGTTGGCGGATGAGAAAAATTATGAAGAACAACGCAAAAAAGTGGAAGCATTTACCTTTGCGCATAGCTGGGAGAAGATTGCTGATGAGATTTTTGATATACTTAAAGGAAGAAATTAGAAAAAGATTGACGGCAGGTAAGTTTCCAGCATACTTATCTTTCACTCTTATGAAAGAATCAGTGAATCCTCAGAAGTTGTGGGTTTTGACGATCCAAAATTTGGTAAGAGATACTCGGGTCCAGAAACAGTTGCTGAAATCGAAAGAAATGGTTAGGACTTACGCATTTCTTCCTTTTCTGTCATTCCCGTCCCCGATCAGGTCGAGGGCAAGCTACGGCGGGAATCCAGTATTTGGCCGTTTTTTAACGCCCTGGATTCCCGTTCCCCGCCTTCGCGAGGACAAGCTTCACGGGAATGACACCGATTGCGTAAGTCCTAATGGTTATGAATTTGACGAGAGAATTGAGCCAGACAAATTCAAACGTCTTTTAATGACTCGCCAGAACTCCCTGCCTTCCTAGGCAGGGATGAATGGCGGGTCAGCGAAAGGGGTCGGGGAAACTGTAGTTTCCCCGTGGAGGAGAGCAGTGAGCGAGTCTGCGAGCGAGCGTTGAGAACCGAGGGTTCTTAAAGGAAACTCCGCTCGCCGAACGCCCTGTGCTCCTGCACAGGGATAGGACGAGCGGAGTTTACGACCTTCCCAGATAATTGCATTCAGATAGTCATTTGTGCAGGAGAGGTACTTCAAGCATCGAGAGACTCCCGATCAAATTTTTATGTTGCATTTGCAGGTTATGATAGGAGTATGCGCGTCCTCAATCTAAGTCTTGATACTCAAATCCTTGAAAAAGATTCCGCCGTGCAAAAGCGGCTTATTGCTCTTGCGGAAAAAGTCGGGAATACAACCCCCGCCCTCGCAGACTCGGGCACCCCCTTTCTTAATGGGGGAATAACCGTATTCGTGCCGGGGGTGAGGGATGAAAGGCAGGAGTTATCGGCACATCTTACCATCTATTCATTCGGAGGTTTGAAATTGATGCAGTTGTTTAAGATGTGGAGGATGGGGAAGCGGTTGCTCCGTTCGGAAGCTTCCTCCTTTTTTAAAGGAGGCGCCAAGTCTTCGAGGCGGAGGATTTTAAATCCTTCAGCTCTTGAGAATGAGCCCCTCCCTTTGACAAAGGGAGAATTAAGACCTTACGACCTCATTACCGTTCAAGACCCGTATTTTCTAGGATTTCTAGCCGTAAAACTCTCGGAGAAGTTCTTAGTGCCAATTGAAGTGCAGATACACGGATTTGAAAAAATGGAGGGCGGGCGCGCGAGACTGGCGCGTTTTGTGCTGGAACGCGCCACAAAAATCCGAGTGGTCAGCAACCGACTTAGGAAACTTCTTGAATCAAGATTCATGATTCATGAATCAAGAATCTACGAATTACCGGTCTACACCCAGATAGAAACGCCGCCAAAGACGTCAAAACGGAAAACCGTTCCATACCCGTTCACTTTTTTAACTGTCGGACGGTTGGTTGCGATTAAGAACATCGCGCTTCAAATAAACGCCTTTGCCAAAGTCGCGGGGAAAGTCCCGTATATCCGATTGCGAATTGTCGGTGGCGGTCCCCTCTTGGAGGATTTAAAGTTAGACGTTACAAGTCTGAATTTAGAGGATAAAGTTCTCTTTGAGGGCTACCAGGGAGACCTCTCGCGGTACTACGAGGAGGCGGACGCGTTCCTTTTTACGTCCAACTCGGAAGGGTGGGGGAGAGTGGTGCTTGAGGCGGCGGCGCACAAACTCCCCATCATCATGACTGATGTCGGACTCGCGCGCGAGGTGATTCAGAATGAAAAAAACGGATTTATCATTCCCGTTGGAAATGAAGACGAGCTTGCTCGCGCGATGGAAGAGTTTTTGGATAAGCCAGAGCTCCGCGTTAGGCTCGGAGAAGCCGCTTTCGAGACGTTCATAGCCCTTCCCACGCCAGAATCGCATATAGAGCGGCAAGTAGAAAGATGGCAGGCATTACTAGGCAGAAAATAGGCACGATCGTACCTATTTTCTTAGTACCTGTTTAACCAAAAAATGCCATTGCTCGACTTGGATAACAGCAGGGTCTTCAAAAAGGTTTTAGTATGCGTTGAGAATTGAGTTGATAAGCGACGTAGAGCGAGAGAAGTGTAAAGGCGCTTTGACATTTGTACTTCCGAGCCGAGGCGAGGCGGCGAAAACCTGAAGCCGCCGCAAGGACAGAGCGCGGCGGCGCGAGGATGGCTCGCAGGATTTTTCAGCGGAAAAAACCGGTTAACGCATATGAGACGGAGTGCTTTTATTGCGGTACAATAGTCGCCATTGTAACACTGGCGCGGATTATGGGATATAGCGCGGATAACGCGGATTTGATATGAATCAATCTCCGGTGCAAAAAGAAAAACCGCTCATCGGATTCATCGGCCAGGGATTCATCGGCAAAAATTATGCCGATGATTTTGAGAACCGCGGATACACGGTCATTCGATACGCCACGAGGCCGGAACTTGCGAAAAACAAGGACGACATCAAAAACTGCGATATTGTTTTTATTGCCGTGCCAACTCCTTCGACGCCCAAGGGGTTCGACTATTCTATTGTGCGCGAGGTGCTGAAACTCGTGGGTAAAGAAAAAACCGCCGTTATAAAATCAACGGTTCTTCCCGGCACGACCGAGAAACTACAGGCCGCGTATCCCGATATATTTGTTTTTCATTCTCCGGAGTTTTTGCGCGAGAAAACTGCTGCATACGATGCGGCCAACCCCGACCGAAATATTATCGGTATCCCAAAGGATACGTCCGAATATAAGAGACGCGCGAAGCTCATCATGCGCGTTCTTCCCAAAGCGCCGTTTGAGCGAATCATGCACATTCGCGATGCCGAGCTCGTCAAATATGGGGGGAATTGCTTTTTGTACATGAAGGTCATCTTTGCGAATTTACTCTATGATGTCGCAAAGCGACGCGGGCGGAATTGGGAAGCGGTTAAAGAAGCTGTTGCGGCGGACCCTCGCATTGGACCCTCGCACATGGAGCCGCTCCATCGAAGTGGCCATGGCGGAGGGCCGGGTCGGGGCGCCGGCGGACACTGCTTCATTAAAGATTTATCCGCATTTTCCAAGTTGTATGCTAAAGCAGTGAAAGACCCACTGGGTAGCGCCATCCTGGCGGCGCTTGAGATTAAAAACAACCGGCTCTTGTTAGAGAGCGGCAAGGACGCGAACCTCTTAAAAAGCGTCTACGGCAGTCTCAAACGCGCGCGCAATCCTTAATCTATGATCCGACATTTACGAGAGTTAGAGGAACGGATTCTCCTTCGAACGGATCGGCATCTGCCGAGACTCGCGCCCCATGTTCGCAGGTACGCGCGCGTCGGTCGCTTTATTGCATCGGGAGGAACTTCTGCCGTCGTTGATCTCGGCCTTCTCTATGTAGGTACCGAGTATTTCTTCCTGCACTATCTCCTTTCCGCGGCGATTGCTTTCGTCTTCGCCTTCTTCGTGAGCTTCACGCTTCAGAAGTTTTGGACCTTTGGGGATGCTTCCACGGATCGGGTGCACATTCAGGTTTCACTTTCATTTACCATCGCGGTCGTTAATCTCGGAATCAACACCGCGCTCATGTATTTTTTCGTGGATGTTGTCGGTTTTGGGTACATGGTCGCCCAGGTCATCGTCGGCATTCTTCTTGCATTCGAAAGCTTTTTTATTCTCAAGTTGATTATCTTCAGGAAGCGCGCTGTTGAAGCATGAACATATTGATAGTTACTCAAAAAGTTGATGTAACCGACAACAATCTCGGTTTTTTTCATAGCTGGCTTGCGGCTTTTGCGGAACATGCGGACGTTGTAGTTATTGCAAATGAAGTCGGCGCTCACGAATTGCCGGGGAATGTCAAAGTGTTGTCTCTCGGAAAGGAGGCGGGAAAGTCTCGGATACAGCGCCTGATGCGGTATTGGAAACTGCTTCGGGAGCATTTCCCTTCCGCAAACGGCGTGTTTTTTCATATGTGCCCGGAATATGTTATTGCCGCGCATTTCTTGCTCAAAAAATTCGGGAAGAAGAGCGCTTTTTGGTATGTGCATCGGGCAGTCAGTATGAGATTGCGGCTAGCCGAGAAATTGGTTGACAAAATCTTTACCGCGTCCCCCGAGAGCTTTCGTCTTCCCAGCAAAAAAGTTGAAGTGGCGGGACACGGGATTGACGTGAAATTATTTCCCGCGCGCAAAGAAAGGGGTCCGGGGCTACATGTAGTTACAGTCGGCAGGATTTCTCGGGTCAAGGATCTCCGGACGCTTATTCTTGGTTTTCTTCTGCTGAAAAAGAGATTTCCGGACGCGCAGTTTTCAATTATCGGGCAGCCGATAACCGAAGCAGATCGGCGCTACGAGCGGGAACTGCGCGATGAGTTTGAATCCTCCGTGTCTTTCCTCGGCGGCGTTTCGTACGCCCGCGTATTATCCGGATTTCCCTACGCCGCTTTTGTGCATGCAAGTATGACCGGCGCCGTTGACAAGGCGGTTCTCGAGGCGCTTGCCACCGGCAGTGCGGTGTTTACCTCAAGCGAGGCTTTTCCCGAATCAATTCCCGGGATTTTTAAGTTTGAACAGGGCAATGCCGGGGATTTAGCCGATGCCGTAGCCCATGCCTTCGAAGCGGGGAAACTTGGGTATAATGAAGGCGCCAGAGTGTACGTGACGGGGCATCATAATCTCCACACGCTTGTCTCAAAGATACTTTCCTTCTATGAATGCTAATGCCAGTTCCACATCTCCATACAAACCGTCGCTTTTTTCCGTGCTCAAAGAGGCGGTGCGCGGAAAGGCCGTCAGCCGAACCATGACCAATCTATTTTGGCTCGGTGTAGAGCCAATCTCCGGCAACATTCTTGATATTGGAGGCGGCAGTCGCGGAAGTCATTACCGGTTTCTCCCGATAAAAAAAGAGGCGGCGATTAAAGTAGCCGACATTATCTCGCGTCCCGGCACCGATTTCGTGCTTGATATCGCAAAAGAGAGGGTGCCGCTCCAGGATGCTTCGCAAAACGCAGTGTTTTTATTCAATATTCTTGAGCACCTCAACGCGCACGATACAGTCCTCACGGAAGTGAAGCGACTTCTCAAAATCGGCGGCCGGCTCTATGGCTCCATTCCGTTTTTAGTCAATGTGCATCCCGACCCAGCAGACTATGTGCGTTTTACCGGCGAGGCGCTCCGCGAACTGTTCACAAGAAACGGTTTTGCCGTGATTACGATTGACCCGGTCGGGCGCGGCCCGTTTCTTGCCGCGTATGAACAGCTTGATTCGCTCATTCCGAGTGTCTGTCACGCCGTGTTTCTTCCGCTGGTGTGGCTCGCCGATGCTCTGGTGCAACGCTTGCGCCCCAAGCGCGATTTTCCCTCAATTTTTACCCTTGCTTACAACTTCATTGCTGAAAAAAGGGTTTAATCGATATGTGCAGTATTAACGGCTTCTCATGGCGCGATGAAACGCTTATAAAAAAGATGAATGCCGTCACGACCCACCGCGGGCCTGACGGAAGCGGCACCTTTGTCGGCTCGAGCGTCACGCTTGGTCATAATCGTCTTTCCATCATTGACCTATCAGATGCCGGCAATCAGCCTATGAAAAGTGATGACGGTCGCTACGTCATCTCTTTCAACGGCGAAATCTACAACTTTCGCGAGCTCAAAAAAGAACTTTCTTCGTATCCTTTCAAAAGTCAAAGCGACACTGAGGTGATTCTCGCGGCCTTTAGCGCATGGGGCGAGTCCGCGTTCAGCCGCCTCAACGGGATGTTCGCCTTTGCGCTCTGGGATGAGAAAGAGAAAATGCTCCGCCTTGTCCGTGACCCGGTCGGCATAAAACCGCTGTACTATCATATTGACGGGACACGCCTTATCTTTGCCTCTGAAATCAAGGCGATACTGAAAGACGCGAAAGTCTCGAGACGTATCAATCCTTTAGCGCTTGATTGCTATCTCCGTCTAAATTATGTGCCGGCGCCGCTTACGATGTTTAGGGACATTAAGAAACTCTTGCCCGGAAAAATTCTTCGTCATCAAAACGGAAAGGTTGAACTAGTTCACTATGCTACGCAAAAGATACCCGCGCTTTCTTTAGAGTCCAGAAATGTTTTGGCGGCGGAGCTTTTGGAGAAGGTTCACAAAAGTGTGGAAGCGCAGCTTGTTTCCGACCGGCCCGTAGGTTTGTATCTCTCAGGCGGCATTGATTCGAGCGCGATACTCGAATCCATGGCACACGCCAGGGGAGTGGTGGAAACGTTTTCCGTAGGGTTTGAACTCCGAGAGGGAGAACAGGCGGAGAAGTTCAACGCCGACTTTCTGCTTGCGCGAAGGACGGCTAAGTATTTTGGCGCAAAACATCATGAGGTGCTCCTCTCTCCGAAAGAAATTATTCCGTTGTTTGAAGAGGCGGTGTATCACCTCGACGAGCCGATTTCAAACGCC
>Ga0156263_121_pt1 | contig 10960 bp, 11 predicted proteins | sample RifCSPlowO2_12_FD_107912 | JGI IMG/M metagenome (GOLD analysis project Ga0156263, IMG submission 107912) | Candidatus Taylorbacteria bacterium RIFCSPLOWO2_12_FULL_49_67
ATTTCTTTTTTTGTTTCCATGGTCATAATGCGACCACGGTAACCTATTTATGGCCTATCCACTCCGTTTTCGGTAACACTTTCAATGGCCGATAGCGTGGTTTTGCGTATCCACTCTACGTTTGATATAATCTAGCCATGTCTCCCTTAGCGAACAAACTCAAAAAGGAGGTAGAGCAACTCTCGATGGACGAGATGGTTGATTTGCATGAGAATCTTATTGACCGCATTCACGAACAAAGCACGGCAAGCCACGACAGTGCATTTCGCGCGACTCTTGAACGGCGAGTTGAGGAACTCCAAAGTGGCGCAGTGAAAGGCATTGACGCTATGCAGGTGCTCCGGAGTCTTTGATGCCGAAAACACCAGCGCATATTCTCTTTCATCCCGAAGCCGCCTTGGAGGATAAAGAGGCGGCGGCGTTTTATGCCGTCCGCAACAAGGTTGCCGCGTTAGCCTTCAAATTTGACATCGCGCGTACACTGTTTGAAGTTGCAAAAGAGCCCGAACGCGCAGCGTGTTTTGAGGACTCGCCCAGGATTCGCCGAAGTGTATTTCGGCATTTCCCATTTTCTCTGTTCTACACAGCCAAGGCAGAGCAAATTTTCGTTATTGCCGTTGCTCATGACCGAAGACGGCCGGGATACTGGAAACGGCGCAGATAGCCAGTAACGTTCATGTAATAAGGTTGTGTTTTTGCGAAGTTAGTGCTTTTGGAAATTAGTCATCTTTAGTTTAACAAAACATCTATGGCAATGTTTACTCCATATTTGCGATTCAATGATGAGAAATGCAGGGAAGCAATGAATCTTTACAAAAAGTGTTTTGGCGGCAATCTTACGCTCCAAACCGTCGGAGAATCTCCGATGGCGAGTTGGAAAGTGGCCAACCAAATTAACCGCTTGACAGGAAGCAGGACGCAATCATATTAATAGGACTTACGCAATCGGTGTCATTCCCGTGAAGCTTGTCCTCGCGAAGGCGGGGAACGGGAATCCAGGGCGTTAAAAAACGGCCAAATACTGGATTCCCGCCGTAGCTTGCCCTCGACCTGATCGGGGACGGGAATGACAGAAAAGGAAGAAATGCGTAAGTCCTAATTAAATTAAGTAATGCCATTATTAATTATTAGTTAAACGAACGTTGCCATATGAAAAATACTCTCACTGCGGTTGCCGTTGTCATTCTGGTGCTCGTCGCGGGATATTTTATTGTGAAAGACACCTCAACCGATTCCGGTCCGGAAACGGACCAAAGCCCCATGAAGGGGGAAGTCGTCGTTTCTTTCACCGATGAAACGGCGGCGATCCAAAACGTAACCGAAGTAAAAATGCAGGTTGAGAGCGTTTCCCTCTACAGCAACACGAAGGGGTGGGTGGAAGTCGGGAGCAAAAATGTGGAGTATAGACTTCTTGAACTCAAGGCGAAAAGGGAATCGCGAGTGTATGCAACGGCCAAGGTCGCCGCGGATACGTACACACGCGCAAAGATAGTCGTGAAAGATGTCACGGTGGAAACCAAAAACGCCGGAAAAAAGACGGCAACCATGCCGCGCCGCGATATCGAGCTTGTGCACAAAACGGTCGTGAAAGAAAATGCGACTGCCAGCGTGCACATTGACGTGCTCGCGGACCAATCACTCCATGCCACCTCGAAAGGAGAATACATCTTTACTCCTGTCATAAAGACGGAATCCAGAAGCAATGCTTCCGTCACGGTTTCGTCGAATGATACCGTGACGATAGCGAGCGGCACGGTCGAAGATATGACGACGCTCGGCATGGACATTGACGGCAGCGTGAAAGTCGGCTTTAAGATCGACGCGGACATCAAGCTTGATATTTCCGGGGATACCATCCTCTTTCCGGGGAGGACGGATGGCGCCGCGACGAGCAGCACCATCATTAAAGGTGTACTCGATTCCTCGATAGACGTCAAAATAGACGGTGCCGTCGAGGAGGCAGTGGATGGGATTATCAAGTATTAAACGCAAAATGCATTATCAATTAATCCCATCGCTATGAGTACTAAGAATTCTCTTATTATTCTTGGAGTCGTTGTACTCGTTCTTCTCGGCGCCGCGCTGTGGAGCCGGGATAAGTCAGGCTCATCGCTTCGGGAGAGTCCTTCAAACAAGACCGCAGACGAATTATCGTCCGATGTTGCCGCTACTTTGCAGAGTCCCGTTTCGGCGCGCGCCTCGAGCGTGTACCGGAGGACGCGGGTGCTCGAAAATGGGAGACACGTGAGCATCGTGAGTCTTACTGACCGGGGATTCGTCCCGAAGGTGGTTGAACTCTACCGCGGCGAGACGCTTCGATTCGTCAACACATCCGGAAACGCCATGCGCATCGCTTCCGATGAATTTGAGGGTGTTCCCATATACAACGGACTTACACAGGAAAAGAGCGTCGGCAAAGGCGGCATATATCAGCTTGAATTCACCGAGGCGGGAGTGTGGGCCTATTACAATCTTGCGAATCCGGATGTCATCGGCGTCGTGTACGTGAAGTAAGCCCCCACACCTTATGTGTGCAATGTCCTGCACACAAGGTTTGGGGTAAAGCCAAGCGCCGTAACGGGAACACCCGGCTTTTTAGCAGGCCTACCTTGTGTGTATGGCGCCGGGCAGAAATATATTTAGAATTTTATGCCATCTGACGCCGCAGAACAGAACAGTGCGCCCCCACGAAGAAGATTGTTTTTCGCGCGCTATGAAAAGAGACTCTCAATCTTCGCGTTCGCGCTCGGCTTTCTTTGGGACAGTCTGACGCTCACCTCTATAGATCGTCTGTTCGACAACATCGCACTGCTTTCTTACCTCGTCATTGCTTTCGCAAGCATCGCGCTCATCAACGCTTCTCGCGTCCGGGATTCAGAGAATCCACTTCTGCGGCGGGGGGTCGCGTTCGCAAGGTTTCTTCTGCCGTTTTCATTCGGCGGACTCTTTAGCGGATTTCTTATCTTTTATTCAAAGAGCGGACCGGTGCTCTCAAGCGCGCCGTTTTTTCTTTTTCTGCTGGCACTCTTTTTGGGAAACGAGTTCTTCCGTCGGCAGTACCAACGTTTCGTGTTTCAGATGAGCGTATTTTTCGCGGCGCTTTTTTCGTATGTCGAACTCGTAGTGCCGGTTCTCGTTGGGCGAATCGGAGGAACACTGTTTTTCGTAAGCGGCATAACGGCGCTCGTTCTTTTCTTTCTTGTGTTTGCCACCATCTCACGCTTCTCACGCGAGGAGGCGAAGCAAAGCGCATTTTCACTGTGGACGGTTGTTATTGGCATGTTCATCGCATTCAACTTTCTGTATTTCAACAATATGATCCCGCCTATCCCGCTCTCTCTGAAAGAAATCGGGATATACCATAACGTTGAACGGACTAAATCCGGCGAGTATCGACTATCGTTCGAGGAAGCTCCGTGGTATCGGTTTGGGCAGGAAACGAACGCGGTGTTTCATCGCAGTGGAAATGAACCGATTTTCGCGTTTAGCTCGGTGTTTGCCCCTTCGCGACTTCTTACGGAAGTTGTGCATCGTTGGTCCTATTTCGACGAGCAAAAGCAAACATGGGTCGACTCAACGATCATCACCTTTCCAATCTCCGGCGGGCGGGAAGGGGGTTTTCGAGGGTACTCGAAAAAAGGAGCCATATCTCCGGGAAAATGGCGTGTGGATGTTCAAACGCTTCGCGGACAAACCATCGGACGGTTCGTCTTTGAAGTGGTGCCGGCTTTGGAAGCCCCAAAGCTTGCGGAAACTACCTTTTGATGCGTGTCATTCATTCATTAAGCTTATTATTATAGCAATACGATACGAACGTACACTATTGCTGGATGTCTTTCCAAAAGCGTTTGTCCAACCTGTGGGAAAAGGCCCTTCAATGGGATCATGTGCCCCGCGCTGTAAGCGCCGCATTAACGTAGAACCTCTTATGAGCCCATTTGCGCGACAGTTTCAGATGGCGCTCCTCGCCCACAAGAAGGAAGCGTCTTTCTCCGCGTCTATTCGGAAGTAGTCTCGATGCCGCCGCTCGTCTGGTTGCGCGCCGAGTTTGAAACTCGGCGCGTTTTTTGCTATACTGGCGATTGAAGGATTCATTAGCAGTGTCATTCACAAATTGCAGTATCCATTCTATATTGGGAAGGGAATTTGCAATTTCACTACCGGATGAACAAAAAAGAAAAACTTGCCCGGAAAAAACAGCGCAAAAAGCACGGCAAGAAAGTGTCAATACGTCACCGCTAAACTCTTCAATTACAAGGTCGGACCTTGTAGAGACGGGGCCCTCTTAACTTTGTCTTATAACTAGGACTTACGCATTTCTTCCTTTTCTGTCATTCCCGTCCCCGATCAGGTCGAGGGCAAGCTACGGCGGGAATCCAATATTTGGCCGTTTTTTAACGCCCTGGATTCTCGTTCCCCGCCTTCGCGAGGACAAGCTTCACGGGAATGACACCGATTGCGTAAGTCCTAATAACTTTGTCTTAACTCTGTCGGCATGTCATCAAGAAAATAGGTACGATCGTACCTATTTTCTGCATGCATAGTACGGCATCATAAGCTATTAACAAACTTCTCGAATTGTGTATTATTCCTGTAGACACGGAGACAACCCGATTCCACCTTGCATGGAATCTCAACCAAAGAGGTAGCAATGCTAAATGCGGCTGAAATCAATTCTCTTGTGGCTCGGCTAAGAAAAGAACATCTTGAAACAACGGCGGAGGCGGCAAAGTTTTGCGATGACTCTGTGGAGCACTTCCTCGACAATGAACAATGGTTTTTGCAGGAGTTGAGGAATTCCGGCAAGAACATCGCCGGCGACCATTTCTCGGTGGATCTAGTGGACGCGATAGCGAGATGTTTTGACATCGATTATGAGACATTTCGAAGGTTTGATATTGAAATCGCGTTTCTCCTTGAGGAAGAGTGGCAACGAAAACACGCTTCACAAAAGGACTTTGATGAGCTTTTCCCGCTTGATTTTGAAACTAGGTGTGAATTGGAAGCAGAAGACAAGATAATACGCAAAATCGGCATAATTGCATTTCTCGAGTTGCGGAAAAAGGAGCACGAGGAAAAAAGAAGGCAAAGAAGACCGAGCAAGCTCCTTGGCTCCAGCGCATCACCTTCTGGGAGACGCTGACTCATCCGCATTAAATTTTAACCCCTGACAGAGAAAATCTGTTTCGGGGTTTTTTTACACTTGGAGTCAAACGTCTAGCGCAACGGATATGAATATCCTAAAGGATTTCCGGCGGGAGCAAGCGCGCCGACGGAAGCAGAAGCGTGGAAATGTCGAGAAAACACGAGGGAAAATCGCGGAAGGGGACGGAGTTTGACAAGGTTTCTGCGCGAGAAATCAAGCGCGTGCAACGCAAACTCAACGACCATACCCGCGCCGTGCTATGCTACAAGAAACCGGACGAAGCAATAAACCGACTCGCTGCATTAAAAGTTTGAAACCAAGCAGTAAATCGGATTAGGTGCTTCTTTTTTTTCAATTTCTACCGTATACTTTCTTCTGTCTTTCCTGCCTTTTTTCTCGGTTCTTTCCTACTTGCTACCTTCTACTAACTACTTTCTATCCCCATGATCATCACCTATCTCGGCGGCGAATTCGTTAAGGTCCAGTTTGGCGATATTGTGCTCGCGTTCAACCCTCCTTCCCGCGATTCAACACTGAAGACCGCGCGCTTTGGAGCCGATATCGCGTGCATCAGTCTGAATCACAGGGACTTCAACGGAGTGGATGCCGTAACGCACGGTGAGAAAAAGCCGTTCGTTATTTCCGGCCCCGGCGCGTATGAGATAAAGGGCATCATCGTCCGCGGGTTTGGCGCGGAATCAAATTACGGCACGGTAGAACGGGCGAAGAACACGAACGTCGGCCCCGCTCAAAAGGACCTTAACACGGTCTACTCGGCAGCCCTTGAGGGCATGAAGCTCTGTTTTTTAGGCGCGCTTTCCTCGCCGGAACTTCCGGCTGAATTGAAAGAAGAGCTGGACGGCATTGACGTTCTCTTTTTGCCCATCGGGTCCGAAGGCGTGCTAACGCCTTCGGCGGCGAATAAACTTGCGATTGCGCTGGAGCCCCGCTTGATTATCCCGATTCACTTTTCCGGCCTTGGGGACAAGAACGCGCTGAAGCAATTCTTGAAGGAATCCGGCGAGGAAGCGACATCCGCCGGGCGATGGCTTGACAAACTGACGCTTAAGAAAAAAGATTTGGACGGAAAGGAAGGCGAGGTGGCCGTTCTTAATCCACAGAATTAAGAACGGAATATCGAATACTAAATCTCGAATATCGAAAAAGAAAATCAGTACCGAATATCCAATTCCTTTTCCCACTTCTTCTTTTTGGCATTGAGCATTTTTCGATATTAGAACCCATCTCAATAATAACCGCTCATTATATGAATACAATGGACAGTAACTTTTTCTTCCTTTCTTGCGAGAGACCGCTTGGCTATCCAAACGCACAAATTTCGCCTGCAAAAAGCTCATCGCTCGTCGACAATGCTCGCATTGCCTCCTCGCGCTTCGCTTTTTTCGTCAGAAATTTGAGCGTTTGTCTTAGCCATTATTATTGAGATGGGTTCTAAATATTTGAGATTTCTTCAACTATGCTTGCGCTTATCTCAAAACTACAGAGAAAGCCCGAGCGCGTCCGCAAAAAGATTGCTTTTGCCGCAGCACTGTCCATAACCGGCGTCATCGTGTTCATATGGCTTACTTCTTTTAGCGCCTCCGTTGGCGAGCCGCCGGTCGCGGCTGCGAAGAACGAGGACGAAAGCGGCCCGCTTCAAACCTTTGCCGGAAACGTGAGCACATTCTTTTCCGACGCGCTCGAAATCATGCAGGCGGCGCTTAGCGCGTTTTCAAATTCGCCGCAGGATGCCGTCAATGGGACGAAAGAACCTCAAGCAGACTCTGCTTGGGGAGCGAAAGAAGGCAACGCTGAAGATGGCGCAAACTGAAAAAATATAGTATCATAGGGGCATTAAAAACAAGTTCGAATACTGGTTTACCCTTACACTTTGTGTGTAGTGCCCTGCGTTTGCCTACCCATGCGTATCCGCACACAGGCGGGTGTGCAAGGACAAGTCTTTCCTTGCCCAGGGTTTAAAGCCTGCGGTCAAGGTGTGGGGTTTACGAAGCGAGGATGCGTGATACGCGTCCCGTTTAATTCCATCACAGAATGCCGCAAAGCGAGCCAAAAACACCCCGTCCCTCGATGGTCGTACCGCGTGATATTAACGCGGAAATGAAGGAGTCGTATCTCGATTACGCGATGTCGGTCATTACCGCGCGCGCTCTTCCTGACGCGCGGGATGGACTCAAGCCCGTCCACCGCCGCATCCTTTACTCCATGCATGAGATGGGGCTTACCGCCTCCGCGAAGACCAGAAAGTCCGCGACGGTGGTCGGCGACGTACTCGGGAAATATCATCCGCACGGCGACATCTCCGTCTACGACGCGATGGTAAAAATGGCGCAGGATTTTTCGTTCCGCTATCCCCTCGTTATCGGACAGGGCAACATGGGTTGTTTTACGAAAGATACAAAAGTCCGACTTTCTGATGGGCGAAGTTTATCATTTGGAGATCTTGTGGAGGAAGAGAAGCAGGGAAAACGGAACTACACATTTACTGTTGATAAAAATAAACGTGTCAAAATTGTCCGCATTATACATCCGCGCGTTACTCGTAGAAATGCCGAGCTTATCCAAGTAACTCTTGATAACGGGGAAAAAATCCGTTCAACTCCGGATCACAGATATCTTCTCAAGAACGGCGCTTATAAAGAAGCCCGACATTTGAAATCTGGTGAATCCTTGATGCCACTCTATACTCGTCTGTCGAAAAAGGGAGACGCACCGCTTACCGACATGGAAGAGTACGAAATGATACTTCATCCCAATCACCGCGAATGGGTCTTTACGCACCACCTTGCTGATGAGTTTAATATCACTAATGCTGTCTACTCGCGCTCTGCCGGGAGAGTCCGCCATCACCGCGATTTTAATAAATTGAATAATAGCCCCGAGAATATTCTTCGGATGCACTGGCTTGACCATCGGCGTCTCCATTCTGCGCTCACCAAAGAGCGCCATCAGAATGATAAGGAGTATGTTCGAAAGATTGCCGAAGGGCATCGTGTATTTTGGGATAAAAGGGAATCTCGGGAGCGTATGGGAGAACGGGTTAGCCAGCAAAATAGAGAAAAGTGGAAAAATCCCGAGTATCGAGAAAAAATGCGAGTATTTTTGAGCGATGTGAATAAAAAGTATATAGCCGCACACCCGGAAAGGCGTATTGAATATGGAAAAAGAATGACGGCTCGTCTCAAGGAATCATGGCAAAATCCGGAATATAGGACATGGATGCATGAGAAGATAATTAAAGGCAATAAAAATCATAGAACCAACAGAACAGGAAAGCTGAAGTTCGATACGATATGTCGGAACATACTTAGCTCTGGAAAGCAACTTACCGCTTCATCCTTTGAAGAAAAGAGGAAGGAAGTATATCCTTACGGCGCTGCAACAGGTTGGGAAACAGGTCTGTCAAGATATTACAATGGAAATGCCGAAACGGTCCAAGCTTCAATTGTGGCGAATCACAAAGTTGTGTCGGTTCAGCAGTTGCAGGAGCGTGAAGATGTGTACGACTTGACCATTGACGATACGCATAATTTCGCGCTTGCCGCAGGAGTGTTTGTGCACAACTCGCTCGACGGCGACCCGCCCGCCGCGTACCGCTATACCGAGGCGAAAATGTCGCGTCTTGCGGGAGATATGCTCTCCGACATTGAAAAGGATACGGTTGATTTGCGGCCAAATTTTGACGGCACTCGCAGGGAACCCGTTGTGCTTCCCGCCGGAGCGCCCAATCTGCTCTTGAACGGAACGCTCGGCATCGCCGTCGGCATGGCGACCAACATTCCGCCGCATAACCTCCGCGAGGTCATATCCGCCGCGGTGCACCTCATTGACAATGAAGACGCGACGACGGAAGACCTTCTCACTTTCATTCAAGGCCCCGATTTCCCGACGGGAGGAGTCGTGTTCGGCGCGAAGGACATGCACCACGCGTACTCCACCGGGAAGGGCGGCGTCGTCACGCGCGGCGTGGCTGAAATCGTTGAGAATAAAGGCGGACAGTTCCAGATTATCATCACGTCCATCCCGTATCGCGTGAACAAGGCGGAGCTCATCGTGCGGATTGCCGATTTGGTACGCGAGAAGAAGGTGGAGGGCATTAAGGGACTTCGCGACGAATCCACCAAGGACGTGCGCATCGTGATAGACCTTAAGCAGGAAAGTTTCCCCGAAAAGGTGCTTAATTTCCTCTATAAGCATACGCCGCTCGAAGAGACGTTCCATTTCAATACCGTGGCGCTCGTCCACGGGGTTCCGCAGACGCTCTCGCTCAAAGCGCTTCTCTCTGAATTCCTCTCGCATCGCAGGGAAGTGATGAAGCGCCGCACGAGCTTTGACCTCGCGCGCGCCACGGAGCGCGAGCATATTTTGCTCGGCCTCAAAAAAGCGCTCGACCACATTGACGAAATTATCAAGCTCATCAAGAAATCAAAGGATGTTGACGACGCTCGCACGTCTCTTATACAGACGTTTAAATTCTCCGACATTCAGGCGCGCGCCATCCTTGACATGCGATTGCAGAAACTTGCGGGACTCGAGCGAAAAAAAGTAGAGGAGGAACTCAAGATGGTGCAAGCGCTTATCGCGGAGCTCAACGGAATCTTAGGAAGCGAGAAGAAGATGCTTGCCGTCATCAAGCGGGAGCTTCAGGGTATCGGCGAGAAGTACGGCGATGAGCGCAGGACAAGAGTTGTAAAGCACGGCGCGAAGGAATTTTCCGAAGAAGACCTCATCCCCGACGAGGACGCGGTGCTTGTGCTAACCAAAGGCGGATACGTCAAGCGCACGGACCCCGAGGAGTACCGCAAACAGCGCCGTGGCGGCATCGGAGTCGTTGATTTGGATACTAAGGATGAGGACTTCGTCACGCACGTCATCACCGGCACCGCGCACAACGACCTTCTGTTCTTTACCGACATGGGCAAGGCGTACCAGATAAAGATGTATGAAATTCCTGAGGCCAGGCGCGCGACCAAGGGAAAGTCCGTCATGAACTTCCTTCAGCTTGGCGCGGAGGAGAAGGTTACCTCCATTCTTCCGATGCCGAAGGAGGTGAAGGGGGCCGCGCTCTCGCTCCTTATGATTACGCGCGCCGGCATCGGGAAAAAGACGAAAGCCGCAAGTTTTCATGACGTTCGGCGAAGCGGCCTCATCGCGATTAAGCTGAAAGCGGGTGACGAGCTTGTTTCCGCGTCGTTCGTCGAGAAAGGCGACGAAGCGGTGCTCGTTACCGGAAAAGGTCAATCCATACGCTTCAAGGTAAGCGACATTCGCGAGATGGGGAGGGGAGCTTCGGGCGTCAAAGCCATGCGCCTTAAAAAGGGAGACACAATCGTCGGCACCGGCATTATCGGGAAGAAGATGGAGCATCCCGAACTTCTGGTCATCATGAAAAACGGCTATGGAAAGAGAACAAAACTCAAGGAATACAAGACTCAAAAACGCGGTGGAAGCGGCGTCAAAACCGCGAAAATCAGCTCAAAAACAGGCGACCTTATCGCGGCGCACGTCATCACTTCTCCAAACGAGGAGGTTGTCGCCATCTCGCGCAAAAGTCAGGTGATTCGCACCGATGTCAAGGGGATCGCGACGCTTAGTCGGCAGACGCAGGGGGTGCGGATTATGAAATTGCGGGAGGGGGATTCAATAGCCTCGCTCACTTGCCTCTAAAGAAAGTACTTAGTAGCTAGTAGATAGAATTATAGATGAGACGCTATAGGCCATAAATAACTGTTACCGAAATCTCTGGTTACCGCGGGCGCGTTTTTGAATGCGAAAAATCTTTGTAATCAGGGTATC
>Ga0156263_119_pt1 | contig 6908 bp, 5 predicted proteins | sample RifCSPlowO2_12_FD_107912 | JGI IMG/M metagenome (GOLD analysis project Ga0156263, IMG submission 107912) | Candidatus Taylorbacteria bacterium RIFCSPLOWO2_12_FULL_49_67
GCATCGCCGTATCGCTCCTCAAAAAGCGCAGAATGTTTGACCCGAGAAAGCTATCCGCAGTACACCATTTGACGGGGACATAACTGGTCCCCACCCACTTGCTTGAGCAAGAGAAAGGCATCGAGGCGTTTTTTCTCGCCATATCTACGCCGACAGTTGATAACGAGATAAAACTGGATTTTTTGAAATCAGCTGTTGGTAATTTGGGCGCCGGCTATTTAAAAAACAATGAAGGTTACTGTGTCGTTGTTATTAGAAGCACAGTGCCGCCGGGAACAACGGAAGAACAGTTGATTCCAATTCTTGAGAAATACTCCGGCAAAAAAGCAGGAAAAGATTTTGGAGTTTGCATGAATCCGGAATACTTAAGGGAAGGTAGCAACGAGGAAGATTTCAGAAATCCATGGATTATTATCATTGGCGAGTTAGATGCCAAGTCGGGAGAAATCATAGAAGGGATTTATTGCTTTCACAAATGTCCGGTTGTCCGTGTCTCTTTAAAAGAGGCCGAGACGCAAAAGTATGCTCACAATCTTTTCAATGCCTGTAAAATCTCATTTTTCAATGAAATGAGAGTGATTTGCGAAGCGGTGAAAGTTGATGCTGACAAAGTGTTTGAGTTGGTTGTCAAAAGTGCGGAGGGGTCTTGGAATCAGAAGTATGGAATCAGGAATCTTGGACCGTATGCCGGCAGTTGCCTGCCAAAGGACACAGTAGCTTTTCTTAGTTGGGCGAAAAGAGAGTTATCAAGTTCAATGCCGTTGTTGGAAGCAGTGATTCAGGTAAACGAAATCATCAAGAGGAAATTTAATGGTCCGAAGTAAGATTAAGGGGAGATATAGTCCGTCTAACGGACTATATTTCCGACTCGTTTTTGTTCAATGACTGAATTATTAAGTAATTACTTTTACATTATAACCCTCTATTTTCCACTAGGGGTTGTTGGCATTTACCGTTGGTCTATATGGGCCGTGAAAAAAGTAATTGGGAAAAAATATAGGCCAATCGGCGAAAACGGATACCGCAACACAGTATCAATTGTGACTCCAGTTTATAACGAAGACCCGAATGTCTTTCAGAAGGCGTTAGAATCTTGGATACACAACAAACCTGATGAAATTGTCGCCGTTATAGATCACACCGACAAGGCTTGTATAGAAAAGTTTAAAGAATTTCAAGAGGAAAATAAGAATAGCACGCTCATAATTACTAAAAGGCCCGGAAAGAGAGAGGCTTTAGCAGATGGAATAAGGGTTGCTAAATACGATATAATCGCTTTGGTTGATAGCGACACCATTTGGGATCCAAACATAAAGAATACTCTGTTGTTTCCATTTGCCGACCCACTGGTTGGCGGGGTAGGACCTCGGCAGGATGTTTTAGACACAAACACGCTTGCGCGCAGACTTTTTAACATTCATCTCGATCATAGGTATTTTGATGAGATGACGTACCTTGCGGTCGTTGCGGATGCGGTAACTTGTATTTCTGGAAGAACCGCGCTGTATAGAAAAGAGGCAATTAACGACTTATGCGAGGAGCTTGAAAAAGAAACCTTTTGGGGCGCCAAATGCATCAGCGGCGACGATAAATGTATTACCAGATTAGTACAAGAGAGAGGTTGGAAGGTGCGATATCAAGCAAATGCGCGAGTACTCACTCCCGGAACCCCTGATTTACTAACCTTTTTCAAACAGCAGACTAGATGGGCAAGAAATAGCTATAGGTCTGATTTAAAATCATTGCTGAGTAAGTGGATATGGAAAAAGGAGAAATTCTTAACCTATCACATGATAGACAGATTTACTCAGCCGTTTACTCTTATACTTGGCCCGATTTATTTTATATTTTCAATTATCTGGGGACATTGGTTAATAGCCGGCATTTTGCTCTCCTGGTGGTATGTTAGTCGAGGTATAAAATTATATCCCCATTTGAAACATCATCCATCTGATATTTTAATACTTCCATTTTATATCCTCTATACGTATTTGATGGCAACTCTAAAGATTTACGCCATAGTTACGATTGGAACACAGGGATGGGTGACGAGATGGGATAAAAACCGTCTGCAAACAGGAGTTGGGAGTATTTTCAGAACATTAAAAGCAACAACGTCATTTCTCGCCGTTGTTTCAGTAATGATTTTGTTAAGTTTGGGCGTAGTAACATACAAAGATTTTGCCGCGATTCCCAACAATAATGATACTGTAAAGTCCAAAGAAATTGAAAGTGTCATTGTTGCCACAGGTCCCCAAGAAGAGCCTCAATTAGAGGAGAGAGAGGCGGAGAAGAAATTACCGTACCAAAAATCTTTTTTAAATGATAGTGAATGGGTCAAAACACAAGGTGCTCGCGTTACTGTTGAGAATGGGGACATGAAGATAAGCACCAACAACCGGACAGGAGCTTCTATTTTTCTCAGCGGAGCGCTGGAGTGGAAAGACTATATTTTCAACACCAGACTTGACTGGAATAGAGGTAGCCATATTTCTTTATTGAGCAGAATCAATGAAAGTGGAAACTATGTTGCCTGCTCATTTACTGACAAAGAGCTAAGGATCGAGCAATATTTGGACGGCATCAAGATACTCATGGTTAAAAAGAGTACCTTTTTCGAAATGCCCCAAAAAGCCTTTTGGCTCGGTATTATGGTGAATAAAGATAAAGTTGAATGTTTGGTTAACGGAAATTCCGTTATCCATTCCTACGACTTAAGCCCGGCACTTTTGCGTGGCGGAATCGGTATCAAGGTGTTTGACCCGAAAATAGACAATAGTGAAATAATCATTAAAAGTGTTGAGGTTATGGGGATAACCGGCAACGGAGAAAATGTTCTCGCGCAGTTGCCAAAAACGGAATTAGTCATAAAAGAAACTACAAAGGAAAAGCAGAAGCCTATCGTCGCGATACATGCTAAAAAGCCAGAAACTGTCGCTCCAGAACCCGTGCCAGCCCCCATCCCTCTTACTGACGGCATCGGTTCTAGCACCCCATACACCATAAACGACTTTGGAGAATCAATAAACAGATGGACAAACACTTCTGGAGGCTATTTTGTTAAAGATAGTTTTCTTCATGTGACCTCATATCCGTCCGCCAGCACAGGGCGCATGGCGTTTGCATCCACTAGCGCTGGCCGTATGGTGCTTAGGGGCGCTTCCGATTGGAAGGATTATAGTTTCAAAACTATAATTGATTGGAGCAAAGGAGCTAAGGTCACTCTTATTGCTCGTTATAAAGATTCAAGGAATTATATTGGCTGTACCTTCTCATCTTACGGTGCGCGCGCGGTGCTATATCAAGTGATTGATGGCGCAAAGACGACGCTTGGAAAGACGCCTAAAATGTCAGTATCTAACTATACGCCGTGGCTTGATAACCATTTTGGCGTACAAGTCAAGGATAATGAAATGCAGTGCTTGATTAAAAATCAATGGGTTCTGCGATATGATGCGAGCAACATGCAAATATCAAAGAATGGCGGCATAGGAATTGAAGTATGGGATGAAGACCCTGGCAATGGAGAAATAATCTTGAAGGAAGTAAAAGTTGAGTCAGTGCGGTCCTAACTATTTAGAGACAACAATCTCCGCGCGTCTGTTGGTTGCGTACCAGTTGATTCTTATGTCATATCAAAAACATGGCGCAAGAAGCTAAAATAGGTGAAAAGGAGATAGTCGTTGCGGTGAGCGGCGGATTTGACCCTCCGCATATTGGACACGTGCGCTTGTTTAAAGAAGCGAGAAAACTTGGCGACAAATTAGTTGTTATTCTTAACAATGACAACTGGTTAAAGGCAAAAAAGGGTTATGTATTTATGCCGGAGCATGAGCGAAAAGAACTCATCGAGTCTTTTGTCTGCGTTGATAAAGTTATTTTAACCAATCATGCTTCTAATCCAAAGGATATGAGCGTCTGCAAGGAGCTTCAACAACTTAAACCTCATATCTTTGCGAATGGCGGAGATAGAAACAAAAAGAATGTTCCGGAAGTAGCTGCCTGCAATTCTATTAAATGCAAGATGATTTTTAACATAGGGCCAGGTGGGAAGATTCAATCCAGTTCCTGGCTTCTCGAGAATTTTGGAGCAAAGGCAATTCTTAACAAAATGGCTTTGAATTTGGCAGCAAAGAAAATCCTTGTCTTCGACCTTGACGGAACCTTGGCGCAAAGCAAGGCAGCACTTGATAAAGAGATGGCACAAATCCTGTATGATTTACTTTCCCAAAAAACAGTCGTGATTGTAAGCGGCTGTGCCTACGCTCAATTTGAAAAGCAGTTTTTTTTCAGTTTCAAATATACAAAGAAATTAGAAAATCTTTTCCTTCTTCCTACCTCTGGGTCAAGTTTCTATCATTTTAGGAATCGGGAATGGCAACCTATGTATCAGCATCTATTGACTCTGGAAGAGAAGAAGGGAATTAAGAGGGCCTTTAAAGAAGTATTTAGGGAAATTGGCTATCAGACTCCCCAAAAGATATATGGCCAAGCTATTGAAGATCGCGGCTCTCAAATTACCTTTTCTGCTTTGGGGCAGAAGGCTCCTCTTGCAAAAAAACGGGAATGGCATACAATCAAAGATAGGCGTAATGAAATACGGGAAATGCTTGCGCACCATCTTCCGCAATTTGAAATTAGGCTCGGCGGACTGACTTCAATTGATGTAACTCCAAAAGGAATTGATAAAGGTTATGCTGTCGAGCAGATTCTGAAAACTCTCCATGCCGCTAAAGATGAAATTGTATTCATCGGCGACGCGCTTTATGAGGGCGGAAACGATTTTCCAGTGCTACGCACCGGCATTGATACCGTTGAAGTTTCCGGACCTGAAGAAGTAAAATATTTTATCCGGTCTCTGCTAACGGCTAACAGTTTACAGATTCAATTGATACCGTGACTGAAAAATCCATTCTAACATCACTTGCGTTAATTGGCGCGGTAATCGCTCTGACGGCTCTTCCGCATAAGGTCCTAGCGGCGCTCCCGTGTGGAGCGGCCAACATTCGCTGGGCACAGTCATCCAATCGTGTCTATGTCACTGGGGATGTTGAGTGTACCCTCACTGAAATAAAACAACTCGGATCAAACAACATACCTCTTACCTTGGTGGACCCGGTGAATAGAATATGGTTTTTGGGTGCTAACATATTCCTCCAGGAAAGGAGCCAAGCTTGTTTTACATGGTAGCCCTGTGGGAGGAGACGTCGATGAGCTGCGCCTTAAAAGCAATAATCTAAGCGGCAACACTTTTATAATGGTTCGAGCCGATTGGGGGACAGTTGATATTGATAGCACAAAGATCACTTCTTGGGACGAGAGCGCCAGCGGACCAGACACTAAATATGCTCAATATGGGCGGGCATATATTCAAGTCAAATCTCGGTTGGGCAGTGACGGTGTGACGCCGCGCGAGTCCCGAATGGATATCAAAAACAGCGATATCGGCTACCTTGGTTATTACGGAGCAGAAGCATACGGACTTTCCTGGAAGGTGTTAGGAAGTCTTTCGAGTGACAAAACAATATTCAACACTGTTGGGGTGTATGGAGATATTCTAAACAATAAAATCCATAACAATTATTTTGGCGTGTATACGTACGGTGCCGAAGCAATGACTTTTCGCAATAACGAAGTCTATCAGAGTGTTAAATATGGCATCGATCCTCACGATGATTCCGATTACTTAACAATTGACGGAAATTATTCCCACAATAATGGCTCGCATGGCATCATTTGTTCCCAGCGGTGCAACAATTTGGTCATTACAAACAACACTTCTTCCAACAACGGTGGAAACGGCATTATGCTGCACCGGAATACTAATGATTCGCTGGTGGAGGGTAATACTTTATACAACAACATTGACTCCGGAATCGCGATATTTGACAGTCATTGGAATACGGTTCGAAACAATGACGCCAAACACAATAAGAACGGAATTCGTCTGAGCGTGGGAAGTTCAAACAATGTTGTTGAGAATAATTTCTTTTCAGAAAACTCCAAATACGGGATGTACTTCTACAAAGGCAGCGATAGTCCAACAAGCGGCGATGGTAGATTAAGATTTAATACCTTTAGAAATAATACAGTAAACGCAAACATATCTGTCGCCGCGAAGATTCAACAGGCGGATTCCAATATTTTTAAAGGCAATGAGTTTACCGGCAATAGCAGCTACGCGGCCGAAATTAATGATTCGAATAACAATACGTTTAAGAAAAATATCTTAACGGGCAACACGTTTAACTACTATTACGCAAAGACCGGTGCGGTAAACAGCATACAAGATTCGGATTCCTTTGCCGTAAAGATCGGGGGCGCAACAAGCAGTATGACCATCGCCAGCTCCGGAAACTTCGTGTATCAAAACAGTAAAAATATTCCGACCATTGTTTATCCTCTTAATTCCGCAATTGTCATTAGCCGGAGCAATGCTGCTTCCTCAATCGTTAACTTTGATCGATTGGACTTTTCCGTGACTCCCGCGACTGAAAGCCTGGTCATCACGCCCATAGTCTGGAACACTAGCGGCGACTTCTCCCAAAAATGGACCGCTAAATCCGATATTTCAAATACGATTACTGCCACTCATATTGTAGGTGATCTCGCCCCCGGCGTGAGCTACGATATTTTTGTGGACGGCACATTCTGGAATTCATTTATCGCCGGCGACAGCGGCGAAATCGTTTTCGACTACACCGATGTATTTCAGAACACTCCGACCTTTGAAGTAAGAGCTACTCTATAGAAGTTTAGCCACTCTTAAAGGTTCAATTGATTGAGTTTCTGCAGTGTCTTGGGTCCAACCAGTCCATACCCCGTCGTACTTTCACTGCCCTCGCACGTAATGCCGTATTTGCACTGGAACCTCTGAACCGCTTTCTTTGTTAGCAAGCCAAAATACC
>Ga0156263_107_pt1 | contig 4690 bp, 4 predicted proteins | sample RifCSPlowO2_12_FD_107912 | JGI IMG/M metagenome (GOLD analysis project Ga0156263, IMG submission 107912) | Candidatus Taylorbacteria bacterium RIFCSPLOWO2_12_FULL_49_67
TAGCCCGGCTACGACGAAAATCATTTTGCGCCAGCTTGACGAAGTATCGGACAAAAAGGACAAATTGCAGCAAGAATAGTTTTGTAACCATCTCAATGTACTGCAGATGGTTTAATCTTATTAGGAGTGGTCATTGATCAATAAAAACTATGCACAGCAACACAAAGCAGGGATTTGCGCCGATTGCGGCGATTATCATCGCGCTTCTTGTCATCGGCGGCGGAGCATACGGAATTAAAAAAGCGATGGATAAAAAAGCGAGCAAAGAAAATCGACCGGCAGAGAGTGGTATGCCGGTGCCGGGCACCGATACGAAAGAAAAAGAGGTGTTTATGGGACCGACCACGCTGCAGACAAAACTGAGCGAGCAGAACGCTTCCGGTCAGGGAGGACAGGCGATGTTGGTGCAGACCGGAACAAGCACGGTGCGAATCATTGTAAATCTCGTCGGCAAACCGCCGCTTGAGCCGCAACCGGCGCACATACATCTCGGAAGTTGTCCAAACCCGGGCGCGGTGAAGTACCCGCTCACGAATATTGATAAGGGCGCGTCTATCACGGACATTCCGAACCTGACACTTTCACAACTTATTTCCGAACTTCCGCTCGCGATTAACGTTCATAAATCAGTAGCCGACCTCAAGACCTATGTGGCGTGCGGAGATATTGTGGCGGAGGAAAAGAAAGAGGCAGGCACGAGTTCCGCCATGCCCGTTCCGGGAACCGACACGCCGGAAATGATTGCTTCAAAGGAGTGGAAGGTGACGTACACCTCGCAGGGGTTTTCTCCGAAGACCATTACCGTAAAGAAGGGCGACATGGCGGTGTTTGAAAACAAGACCGGCAAAAGCGCGTCGGTTGCCTCGGATGAACACCCGACGCATACTATCTATCCGGAGTTTGACCAGTATAAAACCGAGCAGCGCGGGAAAACCGAATTTCGCTTTGTTTTTGAAAAAGTCGGCACGTGGAAGTACCATGACCACCTAAACTCAACAATGACGGGGACGGTCATTGTCGAGTAAAATTCCAAATCACAATTTCCAAATCCCAGACAAATCACAAATCCCAATTTCAAAATCCTAAACCGAAACTCTTCGTTTGAGTATTTGTGGTTTTGGATATTGGGTATTGTTTGGAATTTGGTGCTTGGAGCTTGGAATTTGCAGCCAGGTGGCACAACATCAACATGAGCAAAATATCCTCACTGTTACTGCGCGTCGGCCTTTCATTTGCGTTTCTCTACCCTGCGTACGGCTTTTGGGCGAATCCTAATGACTGGGCCGGTTATATTCCTGCATTTGTAACGAATGTTGGTCTTTCGGAGGGCACACTGCTCCTGGGACTCGCCGCTTTACACATTGTCATCGCGCTCTGGATTCTCTCCGGCTGGCGCATTGTGATTCCGTCCGTGGCTGCGGCGCTTTTTCTGGGGAGCGTTGTGTATTTCAACTGGAGTCAAGTCGACATTCTCTTTCGCGACATTTCACTCGCCCTCGCGGCGCTCGCGCTTGCCTTCTCCAATCGGCGTTAGTTCTACAGAGTCCGCCCTTGTAAAAAACGCAAGGTGAGCCCTGTTTTCTTTCGCGGGACTTTTGCGACATTTCTTCTGCAGTGGAGGTTATATCTATGTTCCTGGTTAAGATACTGTAGATGTACGGTTTGGGATTTGTTTAGGATTTAGAGTTTATAGGACTTACGCAATCGGTGTCATTCCCGTGAAGCTTGTCCTCGCGAAGGCGGGGAACGGGAATCCAGGGCGTTAAAAAACGGCCAAATACTGGATTCCCGCCGTAGCTTGCCCTCGACCTGATCGGGGACGGGAATGACAGAAAAGGAAGAAATGCGTAAGTCCTAGTTTAGAATTTAGAGTTTATTTAACCTCCTTGTGCGGCATCATCGGATACGTCGGAGAAAAAGAAGCGTTGCCGATTCTTTTAGACGGGCTTCGGCGGCTTGAATATCGCGGATATGACAGCGCCGGAGTCGCCGTCGCGGGCAAAAAAGGAGTAAAAACCGCGAGAGCGATCGGCAAGGTCGCGGTGCTCGCCTCGCGTTGCGAGAGAAAGACCCTAAGCGGAATGGCCGGCATCGGCCACACGCGCTGGGCCACGCACGGAAAACCGGCTACAAGGAATACGCATCCGCATACCGACTGCACGAAATCTTTTTTTATCGCGCATAACGGCATCATTGAAAATCACGAGGAACTGCGGACGGAACTTACAAAGAAAAGACACATTTTCAAATCCGAAACCGACTCGGAAATAATCGCGCACCTCATAGAAGAAGAATACCGGGACGCGCAAAATCTCGAGAAGGCCGTGCAATTCGCCCTTCTTCGGCTCCGCGGGACGTATGGACTCGCGGTGATGCCGAATGTTCTGCCGGGAAAAATAATCGCTGCTCGCATGGGAGCTCCAATCGCGATTGGATTGGGCGAGGGGGAAAATTTTGTTGCCTCCGATGCCGTGCCGCTCCTCCCCCACACCCGCACCGTGCTCTATCTTGAAGACGGAGAAATGGCCGTCGTGACTGCAAAGGGGCACGCGGTACGCACGCTACAGAACAAATTAGTGACTCGTGGCGCCGAAATGATCGAATGGAGCGCGGATAACACGCAAAAGGGCGGGTTTCCCCATTTCACGCTGAAGGAGATTCGAGAAGGGCCGGAAGTGGTCAGAAACACCTTGCGCGGGCGGCTCATCATGGAAAACGGCCTCGCAAACCTCGGAGGGCTTCAGAACATCACGCAATCGCTTCACAACGCGAAGCGCATTATCATCGTCGGGTGCGGTACGGCCTTGCATGCGGCGCGCGTCGGCGAGTACATGATTGAGGAGTACGCGGGAATCCCCGTTGAGGTGGAGTCTGCTTCAGAGTTTAGGTATCGGAAACCAGTACTAGACAAAGAAACCCTCGTCATTGCCATTTCGCAATCGGGCGAGACCGCGGATACGCTTGAAGCGGTGCGTGAAGCAAAACGAAAGGGGACCATGACGCTTGGCGTCACAAACGCCGTTGGCTCCAGTATCGCGCGCGAAACTGATGCCGGCATCTACAATCATGCGGGTCCGGAGGTGAGCGTCCTCTCAACCAAAGCGTACATTTCACAGCTCGTCGTGCTCGTTCTCTTAACGATGCACTTGGGAAGAGAGCGGCAAATGTCCCTCTCCGCCGGCAAACGAATAGCCAAAGAACTAGAGGAACTTCCGAAGAAAATTGAGAAAATTTTCGCGCAAGAAAAGGAAATAAAAAAGCTGGCGAAAAAATACGCGAAGTACGAGCACTTGCTCTACCTCGGACGAAAGTATAACTTTGCGACTGCCTTTGAGGGCGCGCTCAAGGTAAAAGAGGCGTCGTACATTCATGCGGAAGGATGCGGAGCCGGAGAAATGAAACACGGCTTCATCGCCCTCATAGACAAAAATTTCCCGACAATTGCCATAACGCCGGAGACAAGCGTGTATGATAAGATGCTCTCAAACATACAGGAAATCAAGGCGCGAGGCGGGCGAGTGCTTGCGGTAGCGACCGAGGGAGATAGGCGCATAATGCGATTGGCCGATGATGCCCTCTATATTCCTAAAACGCTTGAAATGCTCTCCCCTATTCTCGCCGTTGTTCCGCTCCAGCTCTTTGCGTATTACCTGACGCTTGAACGGAGACTCGATCCCGATAGGCCGAGGAACCTCGCGAAGAGCGTTACAGTAGAGTAATATCGAATACCAAATATTGAATCTCAAAAAGGTAAGTCAAACATTAATAGGACTTACGCAATCGGTGTCATTCCCGTGAAGCTTGTCCTCGCGAAGGCGGGGAATGGGAATCCAGGGCGTTAAAAAACGGCCAAATACTGGATTCCCGCCGTAGCTTGCCCTCGACCTGATCGGGGACGGGAATGACAGAAAAGGAAGAAATGCGTAAGTCCTAATTAAATACAAAAAACTAAAATGCGTTCTTTGTTATATATTTTGTATTCGGGATTCAATATTTTTAGGTATTAATATTCGAAATTCGATATGTATCGTATGAAAGCCCTTGTCTTCGACACAACTCTCGGCTCATGGGAGAATACTCGCGGTTTTGAACTGCAGGATGTCCCCGCGCCCGTTTTGAATGAGAAGAAGGACCCGACCGACGCGGACAAGGCGCTCCTCAAGGTGTACTACGCCGGCATCTGCGGGACTGACCGGGGCATCTGGAACCGCACCGCATTCAAGGACCAAATCTTAGGGAGCATCAAGGCGGAAGGAAAGACCCGCCGGATTTTGGGGCACGAATTCTTTGGCGAGGTCGTCGCACTGGGAAGTAAAGCGTCTGCGTTAGCCCCATCCCTCATAATAAAGGGGACGCCGAGGTCTTCCGAGGCGGGGATCGTCGCTCCGCTCAAAGTCGGCGACTTTGCGGCACCGGAATCGCATGTCGTGTGCAACAAATGTTTCCAGTGCCTCCGCGGTGAAAAGCACGTCTGTACCAACGAGAAAATCCTCGGAATTTCACAAGACGGCGGATTCGCGGAATTCGTGAAATTACCGGTGCGCATCGTATGGAAAACGGATACCGCTAAGACACGGCCGGAACTCGGCGCCCTGCAAGAGCCATTTGGCAATGCGGTGCATGCCGCAAGCAAGGTACCGCTTAAAGGGAAAACAATCGCCATTTTTGGTCTCGGCCCTATCGGCCTTTT
>Ga0156263_124_pt1 | contig 4513 bp, 6 predicted proteins | sample RifCSPlowO2_12_FD_107912 | JGI IMG/M metagenome (GOLD analysis project Ga0156263, IMG submission 107912) | Candidatus Taylorbacteria bacterium RIFCSPLOWO2_12_FULL_49_67
AAAAAGTGAGAATGGGAATATTTCCAAGCCAAGCGCCAGTGGGGTATCTCAATGATTCGCGAACAAAAACGATTGTGGTAGAAAAGAAAAAATCTCGTCTCATTCGCTTGGCTTTTGAACGATACACGAAAGGTGACCAGCGACTGGAAGATATCGCAAACTTTTTGGCGAAGAACGGAATATCCACGCGTTCCGGAAAGAGAATCTCAAAAACAAAAGCGTCTTTTATCCTCTCCAATCCTTTTTATATTGGCTTGTTTAAATATGGCGGTGAAATCCACGAAGGCAAGCACGAGTCAATCATTTCAAAGAAACTTTTTGATGAAGCACAGGAAATGTTGAGGTTTCGTGGTCAGCCAGAACGAAAACCACAAAATGAACCTCAACCATATTGCGGTCTCATTTCCTGTGCTTCTTGTGGAATGATGATAACTGGCGAACATAAATTCAAACGGCAGAAAAATGGGAATGTTCACGAGTACACATATTATCGTTGTACGAAAAAGAGAAAAAATTTTGTTTGTAAAGAATCTGCCGTTAGAGAAGAAGAACTGGATCGCCAGTTATCATCCCTAATCCAAAAAGTTTCTTTGCCCAAAGACTGGGCGGAAGAATTGTTAAAAATGGCAGAAAATGAACATGGAGAATCCGCCCAGTCTTTGACTGCTAGTGTGAAAGAGAAAGATGAAAAGATTTCTTCTTTGTCGAAAAAGCTAGAGCGACTTCTTTCGGGTTATCTTGACCAAGATATTGAAAAGGAAATTTACCGTGTTGAAAAAGGAAAATTGATTTTGCAAAAGAAGTCGCTCGAAGAAGAAATCACTAATCTTTCACACAAGCAGAATGATTGGCTCGCACCTTTCCAAAATTGGCTAAAAGACGCTCAATCATTGGACAAAATTGCTTCTGATGATGACCTTTTTGCTAAAAAGGTCAAAGCCAAAGAAATCTTTGGCTCGAACCTCTCTCTTGGCGAAAAAACAGTGCGCGCCAGCGCGCCGAATTCGGATTCTTTTTTGGCGGATTCCCTTGCGGATTCTGGGCGAAATTCAGGCGAAACACAGTGGGCGTGCCTTCGGCACGCCCACGCATTGGCTCGTTCAGAGCCTCTTAGTTCTATTCTGGTGCGCGGGACAGGACTTGCACCTGCACGACTTTCGTCATACGCCCCTCAAGCGTACGGGTCTGCTAGTTCCCCCACCCGCGCGTATTTTCATAAAGATTGATCTACTATACCCAAAGTCTTCTGGATTTTCAATCGCTTCCGCGAAAGACACACCGCCTTTTTTGAACGATACATTTTTTTGAAAATCTTGAGACTTTCAGTTTTAACGTACTTCAATTGAAAGGTGGAACCCTTTCCATCTTTGGAGATATGTCCTTCAGCACCGACAAATTTCTTGATTTTGGAACGAAGCCAGTCTGTAAAGACCTTGCTAGCAGAGACAAAACATAAATAGAACATAAAACTGGATTTCCACCTTTTGTCCCAATAAGAATAGGTTGAACCATCTCCATCAAACACTCCCCGCAAAAAATCAAAGAAATATCTATTCGGAATTTGTAGTGCTCCAAGGGTTTTGGATTTTGCTGGCGATAAACCGATTGATAAGAGGTATCTATAGAACAGAACATCCCCGAATTGTACACGATGTACCCACACACCGGAGGCCCCGGAAAAAGTTTTACCGACTTTTACAGCAATTTTCAGGCAATGAAGAAAGTTGGTTATTTGTTCCTTATCCTTCGAAACAAAGATGATGTGTCTCCCCGTGGACGACAAATTTCCGTCAGATGTGATAAGCCCTATGGCATAGGCAAATTCTGGAGACCATACTATCTGAACCTTCCCTTTTGGCTTGATGCCCCGCAATCCCATCGTCCCATTGTAGAACATCAAGGGACTGTTGCCGAATGGCAAAATCGTCGTTTTTGCCACGCAGAAATAAGGGTTATTTTGGACAAAAAGTGACAAAAACGCTATTCGGCAACAGTCCCATCAAGTAGATAGCGTCTACCAATTATTGTGGATAACCGAAACCCCGCTTTCGCGGGGCTGTTTTGTTAAGGATTAAGGATGAAACCTGTCCGCCGAAACCTCGGCGCAGGCGGGAATTAAGGATTAATTTCGGCTGCTGCTTCGGGAGCCGAAACAGTCTTCTCAACTCGCTCATGCCGCATGGCCTTCCGTATCTCCTTGGCCGCTTTCCGCCTGATATAGTAGAGTTTCGCGCGGCGCACCTTGATGCGTTTCAGAACTTCTATCTTTTCTATGGTGGGAGCGTGGAGCGGAAAAATGCGCTCCACCCCTACCCCATCGATAACTCTTCGCACGGTAAACGTGCCGCCGGCTTCTCTGCCATGCTTTCGCGCAAGCACCAAACCTTCAAACGCTTGCAAGCGGCTTTTTTCTTTGATTTTGTCTTTTTCGATGATTCTTTCCGTGATTTTCTGCCAGACGCGCACATTGTCTCCGGCTTTAAAAGCCAGTTTTTTCCGTTCATCAGTGTTTACCGACGAGATGGTGACGGGCATAGAACGGCACTCTACCACGGAAGAAGACGAAAAGTAAAGTGCCGAAATATCGAATTCCGAATATCTAATATCGAACAACATAAAATAGAAAAAGGAGAAACCGAACTTCAATGACGGACTTTTTAGATATTGGACATTCCCAGCAGATTTCGGGCATGCTCGAAATCTGCCGGATAGGGGGCGTCAACTGTTATCCGCTTCCCGCTACGCGGAAGCAAGAATGAGACAGAGCGCGAATGGAGCGCAAGGCGGGTAAACCCGAGTGCGCACGCGCGGCGCGGAGCGTATAGTTTGTCACATATGACCGGATAGTTGATGGCCTTGAGATGCACTCTAATTTGGTGCGTCCGGCCGGTGCGAAGACGGAGTTCAAGAAAGGTAAAGTCCTTTCCGCGATGCAATACCTGATAGTCAGTAACGGCATCCCTCGCCACTCCTTTTCTGCCTCGCGTTGCCGACCACCGAATGTGGTTCGCGCGGCTACGCGCGATGGGGCGATCAATCACTCCTTCGTCATCTTTCACTGAACCGTAGACAAACGCGTGGTACACCTTGCGCACTTCCTTGCGCTGAAACTGCTTTTTCAGCCGCATGAATGCAGTTTGATTTTTCGCGATGATGAGCGCGCCGCTTGTTTCCCTATCGAGCCGATGGACGATGCCCGGCCGCAAGTCGGCCGATGAATTATGAAGTGTGAGGTATGAATTATGCGAAGAATCTTCTTTTGCATTTTTCCCCCTTAATTCATAATTCTTACTTCCAAATTCATTTGGGTCGCCGACCCCTTTAATTCTCGGATAATTCTTGAGAATCCAGTCAACAAGCGTCGGTTCTTTTGTTCTTCCGTCAGAATGTACGACAAGCCCGGCTGGTTTATTTATGACCAGCACATCATCGTCTTTATAGAGAATGGGGATGCGTATCATGTATCGTATAACGTATAACGCGGGAGAGAAAATCACAAGCGCAGTCGGCCGTTATACGTTATGCGATTCGCGTTACACGCTTATCTTCCCATCCGGCGCTCGCGCCCCTTGAACTCGGTTAGAATATTCTTAAAGTCCGCGAGTTTTTGCGTAAGCATCTCTTTGAACAAACCCATGAGATACGAAACCTCTTCTTGCGCGCGATTCCAATTCTCCGTTGAAAACGCGTACGCGACGACAAAAGGCACTTCGGCCTTTCTCGCCCAGCCCATGATGTCTTTTACCTTCTCGAGGCCGCGACGATGCCCTTCAAGCGTGGGAAGGTTATTTGCCTTCGCAAAACGGCGGTTGCCGTCAAGAATGATGCCGATGCACTGGGGAGATGAAGTATGAACCATGAATTATGAAATATGGAGAATGAATTATGGACCAGAGGACATGAACGATAAGTCAAAATCTATCAAGAAAGTTTCTGTAGCGTATCGAAAAGTCACTAAACTCTCCGGTCGCTTCACCCCACATCGCATCCACCCGCTCCACTTTTGAAAGCGGAGACCCTTTCCATAGGTACGTCAAAAACTCTTCCAAAACCGCTTCCTCTCCCTCCGCGACCGCGAGTACCATGCCATCTATCTGATTTTCCACGAAGCCGGCGAGCCCAAGCGCCCTCGCTTTCCGGGAAGTGGTATCCCTGTAGAAAACTCCGTGCACCCTGCCGTGGATAATGCATGTGAGTCGCTTTTTCATGCATGTATCTTACACAATATATTTGAAAAGAGCATAACCTTAGGATACAGTTGTGGGAGCATGTGCGCTTTCAGCCGGAGGCGGATACGTCTATAAAAAAGATGTTGACACTGCGCGCCCTTAGCTCAGTTGGTAGAGCAGCCCCCTTACACGGGGAAGGTCAGGAGTTCGAGTCTCTTAGGGCGCACCATTTCGGAAATAGCAAGCCAGAGGAAGCCGCCTCGCTTCGCTCGGCGACTAATTTGTATTGGATTTTCGGGGCAAAAACGAATTGGCGATTTTCTAAAACATGGTTCGAGCCGATT